>MDTG01008837.1_pt1 | contig 17747 bp, 15 predicted proteins | sample 811421 | NCBI WGS metagenome assembly MDTG01 (sample SAMN05326645, study PRJNA326480) | marine metagenome | isolation source: seawater | place: Pacific Ocean: South East | collected 2011 | reverse complement strand
TATTTCAGTTGGTATTCCTTTTCTATTTTTCCAATCCACAAAGGGTTGCATTTCATCAATAAAATCATCATAACAAATTATGAGCATACTACCTTGATCAGATAAATACTCAAATCTTGTATCATTATTTGAGTTGATAAATAAATCATCATATATATGCATAAATTCATTATTTGTTTTAATTGAGTTAGATCTTCTGGTTAATATATTATTACCTATTTCATTATCAGAAATTATTTCAACATCAAGCTTACTATAAACTCTTAAAACTTTTGTAACTGGATTATATTGAATAGGGTAAAAATTAACCGTTTGACCTCTCAAATCTCTAATGACATAAGGATCACTTAGTTTTGTCAATTTACCTGGAAAAAATTTATTTTCCTTATAACTATTATTATAAGTAAAGGGAACAGAAGCAGGATTAATATCTCTAGTTAAATTACCTTTTGAAGGAGCAATATTAACATTATTATAATCAACATATTCTGAGTTAGATACATTAATTATCATTTTAGATTTATCCGGGATAATAATAGAAGTAGAAAGTTGTGGTAAATCAGGACTTCCAGCTTCCATAATAGATGTTCCTTGGTCAATAAAAACTTTAAATTTATTATTTTCTAAATCAATTAGCATATAATCATCAACTTCTATTGCAATTGAAGTATTAAATATATTAGATGATTTTAAACTAATATCAGTTAAACCTTTTAAATCCTTTAAATTATAACTGGCTTCAGCAAGCCAAACATTTGATATTAAAAGGAATAAAATATAATATAAACTTTTCATTTTCATCAATTCTCCCTGGTTTGACACAATTTACAATAAAAATATAATAAAACAATGAGATATAGGTCACATTTACAAAGTATTACAAAACTATTATATTTACCAATATCAATATATCTAAAATATCAATAATACTATCATTGTTTAAATCAAATGGACAAATATTAAACTCATTAGTACTATTAAGTATAACATTTAACAAATATATAATATCTATTATATTGACAATTAAATCATTGTTATAATCACCAGATATTGAGCAAATACTTAAATCGATTAAAAATGCACCACCTGTCGATGTCCCTACAAGTAATTTATTATTATTATTAATATTAAAAGATGTAGGTATTAGATTTAAACCTAAATCAGGGAAAGCAACATTAGAATTAATTAAAAAATTTGCATTGTATCCATCACCTATATTCTCATAATAAATGATATTATCATATTGTGTACCTAGTATAAGGTCTAAGTCCTGATCATTATCTAAATCTAAAAATTCTAACGAAGATCTAAAATTTGCCTGAATATTCTGATAATTATCAGTAATAAAAATGAATTCATAAACTTGATTGGTGCCTATATTCTCATAAAATGATATATTACCAGTAGACTGACCAATAAATAAGTCTAAATCTAAATCTAGATCGATATCTACTAATTTAGGTATTGTATATCCAGATAAATCAATTTGTTCAATTTGTTCATGAAATTCAAAAAAGGGCTGATTCTCATTGCCATTATTTAGATATAGATTTACAATCCCATTATAATCACCTAATACTATATCATAATCTCCATCTAAATCTATATCACCAAAATCTAAAGACAAATTATAACCTAGGTTAGATCCTAAAAAATCATCATCTACTAAATTCCAAATAGGCTCTCCATCTAAATCATTACCTATATTTTCATAAAATTTAATTTTACCAGAAATAGGAAATTCTGATAAATCAGATGCTGTTCCAACAAATAAATCTAAATCTCCATCTGAATCTATATCAACTAAATCTGGATATATATCAGAAAATAAATCTAGCGTTTGAATAAATTCTTGAGTCTGTAAATTATATTGACCGTTTTCATAATTATAATAATAAAAATTATTAATAAGTTGATAACCATAAGCACCAGATAATACTGTAACAAATAAGTCTTTATCGCTATCATTATCTATATCTGTAAATGAAGGCATATTTAAACCTGCTGATAAAACAGGAGAATTTGATGGATATTGATTAATAATATTAATATTATCCATATTTGGATTTTGAGAATCTCCAATATTAATAATAATGTATAAACTCTGTTGAAAGAAATCACCCCATGCTAAATCATAATCTAAATCATTATCTATATCAATAAAATTAATTGCACTAGCGCCATGCCTTTGGGTTGATGGACCAACGATATAAAGTTCCTCCCAAAATGTTGTAACTAAATCAAACTGAGGTCTATCAACGCTAAATCCAATATTCTCATAAAAGGTGATTGTGCCTATTAGATTACCAGTAAAAAAATCTAAATCGCCATCATTATCTATATCTATGAAAGTAGGAAACATAACAGGGTCACTCTCAATAGGTGCCATTTGATTATCATATAATGTTCCAATTTCAATTAAAACATTATTTTGTACATCATAATAAATAGATTGATTAATATCATTAATATCTTGAGTTATAATCTCATAGCTATTATCATTATCAAAATCTCCAATAAAGAACCATGAAATACCCTTTAAATTCAAAAAATTTGTATCAAATAAATCAAATTCAACCTCACCTTCTACAGAATTATTTATAAATAATTTAATTGATCCATTCTCATCTAAAAGAAATAAATCATCATCATTATCATTATCCCAATCAAGCCATTGGATCTTCGGTTTATTAAATCCTCCTAAAAATGGTTTATCATAAATCTTTTCATCAATAATAATTGTGCCATAATTTTGATCTATATTAAAATTTTGTGTAAATAAAAATGATGCAGTTAGTATAAAATAAAAGAATATCATATAAATTATTCAATTATAATAGTTGATTGAATTGCAGACATTTCAAATACAGGTAGATTATTACTAAACTCTTCATGATGTTCAATGATAAAATTTGGTTCAAATGGTCTAAATAGCATCCTAGCTTTCACAATCAATTCACCTTGGATATTATCTGGAATCAAGCAATTGTAATATTTAAAACGTTGACTATATGCAGGAAGACTTTCATTATTCATATGATGAACATCAATCACACTATTTGTTTTATCTCCATTTTCATCATAAAGATATGATTTGAATAATAGAAGATTTTCATCATTATAATCAAGATTTTGCATATTGTCATTTATTAAACCGCTAGAAAATATTAATTCATTTTCATAAAAAATAGTTAATTCAAGCCAAGCTTCTCTATTAAATGATGTTCCAGATGGCATACTATGTGCAGTTAAACTTTCAACAGTTATAGGAATAACTAATGTATCTAAATTAGAAACAGTGTCAACAAGAGTTTGATTCCATATTTCAAATCTTAAATCAACCGAAGATTCAAGCATTGCAGACACCCTATCAAACAAAGGATTTTCTAAATATGGAATACTTAAATCCATATCCACTCCAATAAATGAATGGTCATGTGTTCCATCTTCTTTTTCTGGCATATGACATTCTTGACATGAAACACCTCCAAACATAGAAAAACCTGGCACCCTATCCCACTCTGTAAATGTTATTTCAGCTTCAATATCTCTAACTACTAAATCATGGCATGGCAAACATCGCTCAGATGCTTTATACGTAGGTAAATAAAAAGAATCATGATATCCATTTTCAACAGGATTTTCAATTGAACCAAATTTAATATTTTCACCTGGATATAATTTATATTCTGCACTAGCAGCACCATTATCTGGTGTAAATACAGTATGGCTTAGGCCTGTCACAGTATGACAAATATCACAAGAGATTCCTTCTTTAATAACAGGAGATAAATTAGAGGACTGAAATTCTTCAACAGTATTAAATAATGATAAATCAGTATTTGTTAGATATGCACCTGGATTATGACATTGAGTACAAAATTTATCACCAACGTCAGGATGATTTTCTAAAGTTTTATTTTTATATGAAAAAAATAATGGGCTATGAGCAGTATAGGCATGCATTGACTGTGACCATTCTTCATAATGAGTTGAATGACATGACTGACAAGTCTCTGCTGAATCAAACTGATTAATATCAAATGAATGATCTACTACATTCCCTAATGAGTCAATATTATAATCAAAAAATGGAAGTTCATACAAGTATTGACTTCCTATTTTTTCACATCCTAAAAAATCTTCAACACCTACATTAAACCAATTTTGTTCCTGTAACAATAAATTATTTATAGTAATTGATGTATCTGTACGTACTTGAGTAGAATAAATTAAAGTTTGAGTATTAGATACTAAATTTGAATAATAAACATTATAGAATCTAAAACCTTCATCTTGATTTGAATTCCAAGATAAATTCAATGTATCAAAATCATATTGTATATTTAGTAAATTCGATTCACTGATTTGATCTGATAAAATTGTATTAATAAGAACAATAATATCAACTACATTTATAATATTATCAAAGTTTAAATCATATATAATGCTATAATCAGATTCTTCTTCTAAAATAAAATTAATAAATTCAATTATATCTATAACATCTAAATAATTATCATCGTTGATATCACCATACTCATAATCACATTGCATCATTGCAATATTTAAATTAATCATTATAAATAAATAATATTTATTAAAAAAATATTTCATTATAGGTAAATAATTTTATTTTAGAGAGAGTGTTAATTTAAACCTTGCTACAGGCTCATCTTGAAACTTGTTTGGAACATATGCATTAACATTTACAACTTCGTTGCATCTACTATTAGTATCAATTACTTTTTGGATTAAATTTTTAATTTTTCCACCATCTTTACATTCAAAAAAGACATCACCCTCTGCTCTCTTTAAAAATTCTGCATTAAAATCTTTAAATAAAAGTTTAATTTTTTTGGATGTTTTATTCATATGATGTAATGCTAAATAACCTCCTGTAAGATCGGCACCTACCGCAAGAGCTCCAAAATACATAGTGCCTAAATGATTTTTTGTTCTTCGTCTAAGTTTTATTCTAATTGTTACACTTGAATCATTAATATTTACTATTTTTGGTCTACAATAAAAAATTAATGGAATTTTAAATAAACCAAGTATTGTAATAAAAAAATTAGCTTTAGCTTTTTGTGATATAAATCTCATATTTACTGAATATAAATTGTTATAATTAGTTACAAATAATATAACTAAAATATTAGTATATTTAATATGTAAAATTACTTTCGGAAATTAAACTATAAGAGGAAATATGAAGAAATTATTTATATTATTTTTAATAAATTTTATTTTTTGTGCACCAGTATCACAAAATTATGCATTAACTATAGCTGAGAACTTTTTCAACTATAAAAATGATCCAAGAGAAAATAATTTTTTGGTTAATTCTATTCAATTATTCAACGTTGAAGACACAGATATCTTCTATGTAATTGAATTAGACCCAAAAGGTTTTATGCTTGTAAGTTCAGATAATCTAATTAGACCTGTTCTTGCGTATAGCTTTGATGAAAATTTTAGATTTGATAATATTCCAACGAATATAAATTATATATTTGATCTATATAAAAGACAACTCCTACAACAACAAGAACTTAGAGATGATCCTGATGATTTTATAGAAAATGAATGGGTTAAATTTTCTAGACCTATTGAATACGAACCTGGTACAAGGAATGTAAGTCCTTTACTAATGTCTAGATTTGACCAGGGTTCTTCCTGGAATGATATGTGTCCAGAAGATCAAGATGGCCCAGGAGGCAATGTTTTAGTTGGTTGTGTTGCTGTATCTATGGCTCAAGTTATGCATTATTGGTCTTATCCTAATGTCGGTGTTGGTTCTCATGGATATACTCATCCACAATATGGATACCAATTTGCTAATTTTGGAAATTCATATTACGATTATACCCAAATGGAAAATAATTATGCGACTACTGAATCTCAAGAATTACTATATCATTGTGGTGTTGCTGTAAATATGGGATATGGAGTTGATGGATCTGGAGCAAATGTATTTGGTAATGGGAACACTACAGAACGTGCAATGAAAGATTATTTTCTATTTAAAAATAGTCTAGATGCGGTAGAACCTTGGCAATATGGAACTACAGCATATAGGGAACTACTACAAAGTGAACTTGATAGCAATCGTCCCATGATATATGTAGGATATAGTAACGATGGTGGTCATGCATGGAACATTGATGGTTATAGTGGTGAATATTTCCATAATAACTGGGGATGGGGAGGTTCTCAAAATGGATATTTTTTACTTAGCTCATTAAATGGCTTTGATTCAGGACAAGGTGCATTAATTAATATCGAACCTGAAACTTTGGATAATCCAAATGTAATTTTACAATCATTTAACTATGAAGAATATGTTGGTGATGGAGATTTAATAGCAAATCCAGGTGAAACAATTAGTCTTTATACCTCTGTTGAAAATTTAGTACCTTGGACAAATGCGAGTAGTATAGATATGATACTAACTACTGATAACGATGACATTATTATCAATAATGAGCATGTTACATTTTATAATTTAACAGCAGGCAACTCATATACTAATAATAATGATCCTTTTCTTATATCTTTTTCAAATGATATTAGTTTTAGCAATCATCAACTGCGATTAAACATATTATCATTTGGTGCTAATGGAGAATATAATGAGAATGAATATTTTATTGACATTTCAGTATCTCTGGATCAAGCTGGTTTTCCATACCAGGTAACTGTCTTAGATGATAATAATGAATCTTATAGCGCAGTCACGGTAGTACAATCTTCACCTCTGGTTTATGATATAAACAATGATGGCAATCCTGAAATATTTTTTGGTGATGATGGCGGTTATTTTCATGGTATAGATAATAATGGGAATACTTTGAATGGTTTTCCAATTCAATTAGAAGGTAATAACTCAGAAATATGGGGAACTCCTGTAGCTGCAGATTTAGACAATGATAATGAAATTGAATTTGTTATATCTTCTAAAAATAAACATTGTTATATAATAGATCAATTTGGAAATATTGAATTAGATTATGAAACAAATCAATATTTAATGGCTGCACCTTCATTAGCGAATCTTGATAATGATAATAATCTTGAAATTATTATGTACGGTTATTCATCTTCTGGTGATATTTTTGCTATAAACCATGATGGCTCAACAGTCAATAATTTTCCAGTTCAAATAAATGAGAAAATTCTTAAGGGTGGTTCAATTTATGACTTAAATAATAATGGACTAGATGATATTGTTGTAGCTACTGAAAATGATGAAATGATAGCAATAGTCTATGATGATGGAACAATAAATAATTTATTTATCTCATCTGATAAATTTAAATCAATTCCTTCTATTATAGATTATAATGGCGAAATAATAATTACTGCAGGTAATGAAGGTGGGCATTTCTATGGAGTTAAACTAGATGGCTCATTGGCATTTGATATATTAACAGGTAATAATGTTAGATCTTCAGCTGGTTTTGTAGAATTAGAAAATACGCTTGGAATATTCTTTGGTTCAGAGGATGGAAACTTATACGGTATAGATATTAATGGGAATTCACTACCTGGATGGCCTCAAAATATTTTACAAAATAATACTGAAAGCAAAATTAATTCAAGTCCTGTTTTTGCAGATTTAAATAATGATAACAGCCCAGAAATAATTAGTGCGACAGAACAAGGTCATCTAATTATATATAATATAGATGGTACGCCATTTGAAAATTTTCCAATAAGTTATAACTATGGGTTTATTAGTTCTCCTACAATATTAGATATTGATAATGATAATGACCTCGAAATAATAATTGGTACAGCACAAAATTTAAGCGTTATCGATTTAAAATATACATCTTCAACTGATAATTCAATGTATTGGAATACATATCAAGGAGATGAAAAAAGATCTGGAGTATATGTATACAATGGTAATAATATTATGCTTGGTGATTTAAATGCCGATAGTCTTATAGATGTTTTAGATTTAGTAGTTACTATAAATATTATTATTGGTAACTCATCCCCTACAACTCTACAATCAATTAGTGGTGATATAAATATGGATGGTACAATAGATGTCCTAGATATTGTACAGCTAGTAAATATTATACTAAGTAACTAAAAAAATATTCCTAAAATTAACAATCCCCCTTTCGGGGGATTGTTGTGTCCATTAAGTAAGAGGCAAAAGGAATAAGAAGTAGGCAGAGTGTAATCTCTTAATTCTTACATATATAAATTATAATATAAATATTAAATAAGAATTGATGTAAGTCACATTTCTATTTATCTAACCCTAAATAGCCTTTAACATCAGATTCAATACTTCTCTTTAACTTATCATCTTCTTTTAATTTTTGTCTTAAATTTTCTTTTCCTTGAGCAATTTTATCTTCTTTGTAAGAAAACCAAGAACCTGATTGTACAATAGCACCTGCTTCTACAGCTTTATCTATTAGATCACCCTCATATGATATCCCTTGTCCATAGAGTATATCAAATTCAACTTTTTGAAATGGTGGTGCTAATTTATTTTTTGCAACCTTAACTACAGTTCTGTTACCAACAATACGATCACCATCTTTTAATTGACTTCTTCTTCTAATTTCTAATCGCAAAGAAGAATAGAATTTTAATGCATTTCCACCTGTTGTAGTCTCTGGATTACCAAACATAATACCTATTTTATGTCTGATTTGATTAATAAAAATAACACAAGTTTTTGATTTGTTAACAATGCCTGTTAATTTCCTCATAGCTTGAGACATTAATCTAGCCTGTAATCCCATATGTGAATCACCCATTGTTCCTTCAATTTCAGCACGTGGAACTAATGCCGCGACAGAATCTACAACCAAAACATCTAATTGACAGCTCTTAATAAGAGATTCTGCAATTTCAAGCGCTTGTTCACCATCATCTGGCTGTGAAATTAATAAATTTTTAGTGTTAACGCCTATTTTATCGGCATAAAGAGGATCTAATGCATGTTCAACATCTATAAATGCTGCATTACCACCAGACTTTTGTGCTTCTGCTATAATATGTAAAGTTAATGTTGTTTTACCCGATGATTCTGGACCATATATTTCTACTATTCTACCTTTTGGGACACCTCCAATTCCAGTTGCAACATCTAATGATAACGATCCAGTTGATACAGTTTCTATATCTTTAAGCTTTTTCTTGCCATCACCTAATCTCATAATAGCAGTATCATCTTTTACTTTATTATTAATATCTTTTATAATTTGATCTAAATCAATATTCTTTTTTTTAGCCATCTCCTAAATCTCCTTTATTTTAATATTCTCTTATTACTGCAACTAATTTACCTTGTATAATAAATTCATCACTTTCATTAACATGTATTATATCATATTTATTATTTCTAGGATGAAGTTCTACACCATTTGAACCTATGTAGAAACGTTTCAATGTAGCTTCTCCATCAATACTTGCTATTACGGTATCCCCTGCTTGAGCTGTCTGAACTTTTTTTGCAATTATTAAATCTCCATTTAATATTCCATCATCTATCATTGAGTCACCATCTACTTTTAACATGAAATTATCCTTATTACAATATACTTCAGGAGCATCTATATATTCTATATTATCAAATACCTCAACAGGTGAACCAGCAGATACAACTCCTAATAATGGTAATTGATTCTGTATTTTTGATTCTAAAACTGATAATGCTCTTTTTCCATTAAACCCTTTTACTCTTTCTATCTTTCCTTCTTTTTCTAATTCTACTATATACCAATTAACTGTACCAAGTGAATTAAAGTTAAGTCCTCTCATTATTTCTATAAAAGTAGGAGGCCTATCATTACTAAATGTAAAGGTTTTAATAAAGTCTAAAAATTTTTGTTTTTTTGGCGATAACATATATACTCGTAAGTTTCTCGTAAGTATATTACAAACGATTTATTATATTACGCAAATATTTTTTTTATAATTATTTATTTTTATTTTTTATGAGCAGTCTCAGCATATTTAATGCTACCTGAACAGCACTTTTTCGATGCTTTACCCTATCAGGAATTAGATTAAATTTCTTAACAATTTCATTTCCTTTTGTTGAAATCGCTATATAGATTAACCCTACCGGCTTTTCTTGATTACCGCCATCTGGACCAGATATACCGGTTGTAGCGATACCAATATCTGATTTAAATTTTTTTCTAATATTTTCTGCTAACATCGTAGCTGATTCTTTACTAACTGCACCTTTTTCTTGTAAAATCTTATCATCTACATTTAAAATATTTTTTTTAATTTCATTAGAATAAGCAATAACGCTTCCAATATAAAATTTTGAACTACCTGGAACATCTGTTAGCCTTTTTGATAAGTAGCCACCAGTACAAGATTCAGCTATTGCTAACGTAAGATTATTTTTGATTAATAAATTGGCAACTTTTTCTTCTATCGTATCATCATTAAAACCAAAAACGAATCTATCTATTTTTGATACTATTTGATTACGAAAATTATTGAGTGAAGTAACGCCATCAATTGCAGTCAATCGTATTTTAACACCCATATAATTAGGTAAAAAAGAAACTTGAAATTGTTCCTTATGCGAATTAATAATATCGCCTAAAATTTCATGTAATTTAGTTTCATAAATACCTGTAGTTAAAATTGTTATATACTTTATTTTTTTATCATAATAAGGTTCAATATAAACAGGACTGATATAACTATTAATCATATTTTTCATTTCTAAAGGTACTCCAGGTAAAATAAAAATATGAGAACCTGAAAAGGGGATAGACATACCAATAGCTGTACCTCTATTATTAGGTATAGGTTTACCTAAACTTAAAATTTTAGATTGATTCTTGATTATTTCTAAACTAAGAGATGGATATTTGTCTTTTAAGTATAAAATATGTTTATTATCTAATATTAATTCAGATTTAAAATAATCATTCAAAGCATTCCTAGTAATATCATCATGAGTTGACCCAAGGCCTCCTGTTATAAAAATAAAACTACACTTTTTACTGAGTAAGAAATCTAGACTGGATTTAATACTTTCAGAATCATCTCTTAAAGTTATTTTATGCCTTACATTTAACAAATTATAATCAGATACAAATCTAGCAATCCAAGAAGAGTTAGTATCAACAGTAAAGCCATTTAACAGTTCATCACCAATACTTACAATCGCAACATCATTTTTCATATATACAAACCTGCTGTAATCAAAAAAGCTATAAATCCAGCTATAATATCATCTAACATAATACCAAGACCTAAATTACAATCTTGAGATCGATTTATAATTGATGGTTTAAATATATCTAACAAACGAAATAAGACAAAAGAAACAATATAAACCTCTACTATTTTAGGCAATAAGAATAAAGCTATCATCATACCGCATACTTCATCAATGACAATATACCCTGGGTCCTTATCTTCTGATTCTAATGTAAATATATAACAAAAATAGAAACCTAAGATAATATGTGATACTAGAATCAACGCCTGAATTAAAAAAACATTCGGAATAAAAAACCAAAGAATTGCTATTATAAAGCTAGATACAGTTCCTGGAGCAAATTGGATATTACCAATAAAAAAATATCGTAAAAAAAAATTACTCAAATTATTAACCATTTTTTTTTATACAATATTGGTAAATATAATCAAATCCAGATATTAAAGTTATCAACGTACAAAAAAACATAATATAATAAATACTTGAATAATCGATAGTGATAATTAAATAACGATTTAATATCAAAATAAAGATAATAAAATGCATACATATTATTTGTATTAGTGTTTTATTTTTCGCTAATCTAGAGGTGCTAAAATTATTCTGATTAGATTTTAAAAAATTTCTCATGATAGTTATAAACACATCTCTTAAAAGAATTAATAAAATCATCCAAAGCGGAAAAATGTTATTACCTAAAATAAAATATAAAGTAAAAAAAACAGTTAAAATAAAAATTTTATCAGCGAGAGGATCTAGATATTTACCTAAATCAGTTACCAAATCATATTTCCTAGCATAATAACCATCAAAAAAGTCTGTAACTGATATTAAAAACATAAGTAAAAGAGATAATACTAAAAAATCATTAATCATAAAGAGCATAAAGAATGGAGATAATACAATCCTTAGTATTGTAAGGGCATTAGGCAAATTTCTAACTATCATTTATACTCTACTCTATCATTCAAAGAATGGGTTAAGGTGAGTTCATCTACATAATCAAAGCTAGCACCAACTGGAACTCCTCTAGCTAATCTTGAAACCCTAATATTATTTTTCTTTAATTTTTCTGCTATATAACTTGTAGTTGCATCACCTTCAGATGAAGGCTCTAAAGCAATTATAACCTCTTCAAATTCATTAGTCCTAGAAAATAAAGAAGAAAAATTTAATTCATCAGGACCAACCCCTTCAATTGGATTAATTAAGCCACCTAAGATATGATACATTCCATTATAATTAGTTTTTTCTATAATAAAAATATCAGTAGGATCCTTTAAAATACATAAAGTTTTATTATCTCTAGATAAATCGTCACAAATGACACATTTACCTTTTTCCATAAAACTATGACAGAAGTCATGAAAATCAATTTGATTTTTTACATTTATTATAGCATCAGAAAAAGGGGAAACCAGATCTTTATTTGTCTTCAGTATATAAATAGCTAAACGTTCCGCTGTTTTTTTACCTATTCCTGGTAATTTTGCAAACTCTCCAATTAAATCATTTAAACTTTCAGGTATCCCTCTCATACTTTAAAATAAACCAGGGATATTCATACCGCCTGTGACAGAAGACATTTTCTCTTTTGAAATAGCATCAACTTCTTTAATTGCATTATTGATTGCTACTAAAATTAAATCCTCAAGCATCTCTTTATCTTCTTGCATTAAATCTGGGTTTAAATTTACAGATAATAAGTTCTTCTTTCCATCCACTACAACTTTTACCATTCCACTTCCGGACTCACCTTCAATTTTCAATGCATCGATCTCTGATTGAACCTGTGCCATTTTTTTCTGCATCTGCTGAGCCTGCTTCATCATACTGCCCATACCACCTTTTGAAAACATATTTTTCTCCTTACCTTAATATTTCACCATCAAATTTTTCTAAAAAATCCATAAACAACGGATGTTCTTCATCTTTTTTATTATCAATATTTTTATTTTTATTTACATCTATCTTTGTTCCTTTTTCTATTATAATACCATGATCTGTTTTTAAAATTACATTAAAACCATCTTTTATAATATTAATACCATTCATTAGTGTATCATAAATGAAATCACTTATATTATTAACTTTAATAATAATATCTTGACTATTAACGTCTACAACATCTATATCATCTAAAAGTGATGATATCTTACTATTTTTTTTATCAATGCAATTAACTATATCATCTATTTTATCAATTATTTTTTTTTTATTTAAATTATTAGCGACAGCAGATAAATCTTTAATTTTATTATCATTCTCTATATTATTTTTAATTTTATTAGAGCTATTATCACTTTTATTTCTTTCCGATTTTTTAGATTCATTTACTGGTTCTTGAATTTTATTAGATACATTTTCAACTATCTTATTATTTCCTTGATTATTATCAATTTTATTGGATGGTTTTATAAAATCTTTTTTTTTTGAATCTTTATTTTGATTAATATCTATGCTACTAATCACATCAGATATATCTGAAAATTTATCTAAATTGCATAATTTAATCATTAGCAGCTCAAGAGCTAAATCTGTCTGATCTAATAGTTTGATTTTTAATTCAAATTTAACAATTAATTCCATTATACGAATAATATCTAATTGATTAATCTCATCATTCTTCTTAAGCCAGTCTTGAATAAAATCAACATTACTATTTCCTATTTTACAGTAAAGCACTGACCTTAAAAATACATTAAATCCTGTAACAAAGTCATGAATCGATACTCCACCCATAACAATATCATTAACTGTTTTAACAACTTCACTTACATTGTTATTATAGATGTTATTAAATATGCTTAAATAGACTTGATCACCAATTAAACCTAATATTTTTTGTACTGAATTTAAATCTATATCATCAGTGCAATAATTCATAACCTGATCTAAATATCCTAAAGCATCTCTCATACTACCATCAGCTTTTCTTGCTATCAGTTCTAAAGCGACTTCATCAAATTTCTTTTCTTCAGTTTTTAAAATTATAACTAACTGCTTTTTTATATCACCAATTGATAATCTTCTAAAATCATAACGTTGAGTACGAGACAAAATAGTTGCTGGCATTTTATGAGGATCTGTTGTAGCTAAAATAAAAACAGTATGTTCAGGAGGCTCCTCGAGTGTTTTGAGAAGTGCATTAAATGCTTCTTTTGTTAACATATGCACTTCATCAATAATATAAATTTTATACTTACCATGAGCTGGAGCTAATGATACATTCTCACGCAAACTTCTAATTTCGTCAATACCCCTATTAGAAGCTGCATCCATTTCAATTATATCAAATGAAGTATTAATATCATCTATATCATTTAATTGTTGAGCTAATATTCTTGCAGTTGTTGTTTTACCAACTCCTCTAGGACCACTAAATGTAAACGCATGAGATAATCTATCAAATTTAATGGCATTATTTAAAGCTTTAGTTATATGTTCTTGCCCTATAACTTGCTCAAACTTCTGAGGTCTCCATTTTAATGCTAATACTTTATATCCCATAATTTAATTATCTGTGCACCAATAGTAGAATTTTCTGGACATATAGAAAAAAAATATACTTAACTCAATATCAGGATCCTACGGCACATAAACATAATTCCTACCGTTGCTTCTTTCCAGACCTGGCGGAGTTCAGAAGACATCCATTGCGTAGAGCTAATAAATCAACATTATTTATATTTCATTTACAATATTCAGCAAAACCCGCCTATTGGAATTCAACCCTGCATATAGCGGATCTCAGGTTACAGGAAACCGCTAACTTCCCATCTAGCACAGAATTATTTCTTTTTATTTTTTTTATTTTCGTATTCCGAAATATAAGAAGGTATTTCATCATCATTTTTATCAAAACTTTGACTCATACCCTTATATTTTAATTCATGATTATTAAATGCATCTTTTAATACTGAAGAAACATCCTGTTGAAATTCTTCAATAGTTTTCTTTAATCTTTTTTTAAGTTCATCTAACATTAGTGGGCCATAATCATTCTCTAACTGATTCATTAAATCATCAACCTGTATCAATAAATCACCTTTTTTTTCAGTTGAACTTTTCTTATTATTCATTTTCTTCATTCTTTATAATCCTTTAAAAATAATGCTCCATAAATAATTAACAATGAAGCTACAATAAATAATGGCACCGTTAAATAAAGCCAATAATTATTATAACTATGCTTTTGAATATAAAAACCTAATACATATCCTAATGATAATCCTAACAAAGACATACCTATAAGTATATAAATAAATGACTTGAAATTCATACTAAAAACTTGCTCCTATATTTAAGCCAAAATTAAGAAATTCTAATTCATTCAACATGATACCATCAAGATCAGAATCGTAATATACCTGCGATACATCTAATATCAAAGATATAATGGGTGTAATTTTAATACCTATATTTGAACCAAAAACTAACTCTTGCTTATCCTTATCACCTATAAAAAATATATTTTGAAAATAAAAATCAAGATTTGATATTTTTTTTAAATATCCATCCTTTATCGATATATTAGATTCTATAGTATAGTATACATAATTAGGTGATAATACAACATTTTGTTCAAATCTACTTAATAAACTCGAAAAGCTTACTTTATTTTTAAATTGATAATCATATTCAATTGTAAAACCTCTTATAGGTGATGCATTAAATTTATTTAGTAACATCGGATAAATTTCCTTAGGTAATATAAACTCAGTTAGTTCTTCATTTATAGCATATGAATTCAACATATCTATTTGCTCTGTTAATAGTATGAAATTTTGGTTATTAAAGTCTAAGGGTTCATTAACTTTATAGTATAAAGCTCTATTATATAAATAATTTGTATTAAAATATGATGGATAATAACCTGCTGAATTATAATTTAATGCAAATTTAATTTTATGTTTATTTTTAAATTCAACAGCTATACCAGGAGCCATCAAGCCCCATGTTCCTTTCCTTGAAATTTTACTAACACCCCCGAATGTTCCTGTTCCATTATTACGTACATAGTGTATTTCATTAGGGTACCATATACCGACGACTTCACTAAAAATAGATACATTTAAATTCATTTTCTGAATCAAATCAAAATTAAAATCAAATTCTGCTGCCGTAACATCTCTTCTAGATAATCCTCTATAATCTTCATAACTATCTGAAAAATTATAAATCTGTTTATATTGAACAAACTGATTTAAATCTTTCATAAAGCCAAACCCTATTGTTAATGGGAATTTATATGATAAGAATAATGAGCTATGAAAACCAAAAACCCCTCCACCTCTAATACAATCCCTAATACTAGGTAGTAAAAATTGAAATTTCATAAAATCATTATCTAATTTATAATTAATATTAATTCCAAAATTATTAAATGGATAATCAAAAGAATTAGATAGAGAATTGACCAAATATCCATAACCAAAACTTACTTTTTCAATTTCTCCTATATTAAGTCTAATGGTATTCTCGTAATCTGAATAAAAATAATTTAAATTAAACTTTTCTAAAATGCTATTTTTGTCTAACCAATTTCTATCTATTATCTTGCCATCTGAATTAATATAAAAATCTAATTTAGAACTGATAATCAAATTATTATATTTATAAGTGGGGAAAAAACCTATATTAGAATAAGATTTTGATCTCATATAACGTGAACCTACAATGAAATCAAAATAAAAACCATTAGTTGAAGTTTTTTTTCTTTTTGTATATTTATAATGAGGAATCAAATCAGCTTCATCAACAAAAAAACTGGTAAATTCATCATTATTTTTTTTATTTTGACTATTCTTTTCTTTAAGTATGTAATCAGGTAAATCAAAAACAATATTTTCTTCTAATTCTCCAAAACGATTTAATTTATAACCTAATAAAGGGATTAATTCTATATTAGAATTAATCAAACTATTATAAACATTAAGATATGTTTTTAAAGATATAATTTGATCAAAATCATCATTTGAATATATCCAAACTTTATTATTATTTGCGTATATATCATTATGCAAAGTCTTTATATAAATCTTTTCTTCGATTTTAGCAGCTTCTATGTATAAACTACCATCAATCAATCTAATTGATTTTGAATAATCATCTATAATGATTTTAATTTTCGTATCGCTATCAATTCTTATTTTCACTGATCTATCATCAAATGAAATTTCACAATAGGAATTATTATCTGAGGATATAATATCATAATTAAAAATAGAGTTACCTAATAATGGAGAAAACTGCCTATTTAATTCAATATTCTCAACATTACAAGAACCTTCAATAAAAGAAACTGAACCTATCTTATCTAAACTTTGTGAAAAAATTAAGTTAGCAAGTAATATAAAAAAATATGTGTGTGTTTTAAATCTCATAACATTTATGCGGAGAGGGGGAGATTCGAACTCCCGATGGACTTTCATCCATACACGCGTTCCAGGCGTGCACCTTAAACCACTCGGACACCTCTCCCATTACATAAATTTAATACTTTCTTGATATGTTTTTT
>MDTG01262746.1_pt1 | contig 17751 bp, 29 predicted proteins | sample 811421 | NCBI WGS metagenome assembly MDTG01 (sample SAMN05326645, study PRJNA326480) | marine metagenome | isolation source: seawater | place: Pacific Ocean: South East | collected 2011 | reverse complement strand
CCCATAGTTAAAAAAAATTGCATAGATAAAGAAATGGCCACTAGGGCCATTCTCTAACCAGCCTTTTACTAGTTATGGTAACATCACCTGGGATGATATTCCGCGTATGGATTGAAGCTTTTCCTCTAGATTCTTCCGGTCCTCTTCGGCAGAGCAAGCATCCAATTTAGAAACCCTAAGTTCCTCTTTGATATTGGCTATCTCAATGATGAGTTGTTGCTTGGCATTGCCATGCTCATTCTCATCTTCGAGTTGCTGCTCGTGGAGGCGTTGAATCTGAGATCTGTATTTCACAGCTTCAGCTTCCGCGTTGCGGTACATCTTCACCAAGGCGATGATGCATGACGTTAATAATATAGCGAGTACTATTTCTATTGTGGTCATAAAGTGTTCTCTTCGGTAATTAAATTACCAGGAGTTGCTTTCGCTTATTACCGTTTAAAATTCCTTTACTATCGGAACATGCTTTCGGCTGAGAAATCTCCTTTAGACCTATATTGTGAGGTCGTATATATATACCACGGAAAGCCTAAAAATTGCATGTTTTCTGATAGCTAAAAAAAGCCCCTACTGTCACTAGGGGTTTTAGACTAAAAGACTTTTAATTTAGCTATGTCATAATATGCCTCCTTATGTTGCGGAAACGAACAGTATACTTCCGGGCTGTTCCACAGAGTTAGTCAAGGCTGGGTTCTCCCTAGCAGTGACGCTCATATGTTCCTCTCATTTGGGTTGTGGGTTTCAAAGCCTATCCAAATGCTCTTTCGGCTAGGTTAATCGTATCGCGACTTTACAATGACTCCGGACAAGAGTCTCTTACTACATGTGAGATAGTCAGTCCTCACAAAGCCAATACGGGCGAATCGTGTATGACAAACATTTAGTTTGTCTCTTTTATTTATTCATATACGCAGAGAAGACTTTTTTCTCCACTTTAAGTATTCAGAAAAGGTTTTGTCTATAGGCATTCATCGTTCATTAGTTTATCGTCTTTTTGTCTATTTTTAACCTATCAAGGCTAAAGTATTTCCACTCTCTCTTGTGATAGTCACATGCTGCGCCCAACCTCTCATTATACAATGAGGCTGCGTTTTCCTGTGGTGTGTTTCAACAGGTACTGAGCATTTTATCGAATTAACAGGTATACACCTATCTTGCCAATGCACAGTCAGGACATTTCTACTTTGTTTCCTACTCTCTGGTTTATTGTAATGAAAGAAAAACCTTTTCTCACTAGAAGTTTTTTTCTTTAGAGGACCAGGTTCCAATATTTTTATATCTCCAAATACATCCTCATCCATAGCTTTCCTTACTTACTAACTTGTACTTAGATGCATTTGAAAAGAAATCTTCTTCCTCATCATCTATAGGTTTAACATAGAAACCAAACTGCCACACAACGTCATAAGGCAAACGCGTAAAGCTCATGAAATCACCACAGTTTTCCCTGTGTAGCCTACCTTGTGATCCTAGGTGCCAATGTAGGTAAGTATCATCGCCTATCTCTTCGTAATACTTCCAATCATAAACACTTATTTCTCGTCTAGCATTAATGAATTTTGGAACCATAGACTTAACCGGGTATAGCTCTTCTTTTGTCAGAATATCTTCTTGTTCTTCCAATGGCATCCCAATACGGCGGCTTGCTTCTCCATAATTGTCTATGACGGCACTTCTGAATGAGTTTAAGAAAGCGCACTCATTAGATTCAGAAACTTCGAATCTATAAAACCTAAGAGCAAAATTATACTGTGTTTTGTCCTCTACGTCTCCTGTCCAAGTTGGCGGGCCTATCAAAGACTTAATATTTATTAACTTTGTTGGCCATTGATGGTCGAGATAGTGTGTGCCATTGGTATCAAGGTGAGGCCCAGTCTCTATTATATAAACACTAGTTTCCCTGTCGGGAACATCACGCCTATGCTTTAATATCTTAAAAGACGCAGGAGCATTAGTAGTATCTGTGTTTGTATTGTGATTCGCTATAGATTCCGTAAAACACAACTGAGTGTTACTGTTTGTTAGCATCCTTTTTATCCACTATTTTTTTTATGTCTTCCTCAAGCTCATCCAATAGTTCCTGCTCTACCGGCAGTACAATGCTGTTGGCAGTACCAAACTGACTTATAGCTGCATGGTAACCCTCTGCATAAGTAAGGACAGACCTTTCATCTAGGAATAATACTGCAGTTTGGGTTTTTCCGGCTTCGAATCCTCTTTGGTACTCACCACTCAGCCTACTGTCTGCTGTGTCCATCGTATCCACTAGTTGTGCTTTCAATATGTTATTTTCAGACTTATGCGTACTGATTAACATATCCTTATCGTGTATCACATTAATATGGTACAGATAAGCAAGGCAGAGAAATACCCCTGCATTCACATAAGTTAATATTTGTAATAATTTCATGTATCTATCTCCTGTTCTTTTCCTATTTGTTCTATGTTTTTTATAAAAGGCAGATGCGTGGTAAGAAACCAACGAAAGTTTTCTAGCATCTCATTTGCTGGGGTATCTGAGACATACCTTTCTGATATCGAAACATAAAAATTGTGACCAAACGATCTATCGTCCTCGTGCAGCGTTGTGTACTTACACCCGACTACAATATGTGTCAGGACTCTTATCATATTGGGGCTTACTGGTTCTGCATAATTAGTTTCTTCCAAAGCATCAAAAAATTCTTCATATGAGGCTTTACTGGTGTAAAACCATAGACAGTCACCTACACCATATTCCAGTATAAGACGGGACGTTGACTCATAAGACGGAGTACCCAGTAACTCAATTACTTGAGGACGCGATGCTTTGAATTTCAAGGCCTGACTGGTATTGGCTATTGTAAATTTATTATGTAGATCAAGATCCTGCCGTATCAAACGCGATGCGTCTGCATAGACATCGTTAGAAGCTACACTGCTGGGTATTAAACTACATCCCGGCGGTCCGTTACTAATATTTAATACTAACTGCATATTTGTAATATTTATGTGTAATGGTCATTTTTCATTTTCCCCCTGTTTTGAAATTTTTGACTTTTTTCGAAAAATGGATCTTACTTTTTGACGCTCCTATGCGCTGTTGATTACCAACAACTTACAAAAGCAGCTAAGCAAAAATATGTCTATTTTGTTATTTTTCTATGTCTATGTGTAATACGAGCATATCATTTCATATCATATTTTTTATAGCAAACATATCATATTATATCATCCAGTTTATCGATTCCTAGCAACTTCTCCAGCAAGATAGTACTACTGTACCCTGGCAGCATATCCAAATACTTAACATCAGCGCCAACATCAGTAGCAGCACGAAGCTCATCTTCCGTATTCACTATATGTTTATAAGATTCAGGAGTAGTAAAGGTGGTGCTTCCGTAAGACTTGGCTTTTTCGTACTCTTTGCTTTTTAATAGAAGGTCAGGCTTAAGCGCTTTTATAACATCTGCACAATTCTGTTGGTTGTATACGGTAACGCCGGTAACTGCCTCTAGTGACAATAGCGAATAAACCCTACCCATTTGTGGTATGAAAGCTATGCCCCCTGGTTTGCTTTTGTTCTTACGTATATAGTCATCACTATTCAAAGCAACCCAAAGTACGTCACAGGCCTCTCTAGCTTGATTTAAAAGCCATATATGACCTACGTGCAGAGGATCGAAACATCCATTGATTAAACCGAATGATTCAGAGCTTTTCATTTCCTCTCTATAACCCTCTGCGAACTTTAAACTAGTCATTGCTTTGTAATGAGGGCATGTAGTTTGGAAAGGGGAAGTTAAATCAATATTTATCTTTTTTGCATTCATCATAAATACAACCAGCATAGGCCCCCTAGGAAGAGGGCTGCTATGCAAGTCATTGTTATATAGTCCATCATTGCTGTGGGAAGTTTACGACTTCTTCTCTTGGTGGGTAGACAGAGAATCTAAAATCCTGTGCTACATCTACACCAAACAGAACTCCGCCATTATTACCCTCACCATCGCTGCTTGGGTACAGCTTTACTCCATTTTCCAGTTCTATCACCATAACCACTTGATACGGTGCTGGGTCCCAACCTTCTTCATTTAACTCAGCCTCGGTCATTGGTCTGATGTCTACTATACTTTGTCCTACTATGTTATCCATGATATTTTAGTTTTCCCACCAATCAGGAGCAGGCGTACCTTTCTCCCATTTAGCGAATGTTTTGCTTTTATAATAAGCTCTGTAAGCTTTTACTGGGTTTTCGTTCTTGTACTCATCCGGCATTGCTTGTGCAAAATCAGTTAGATAGCCTTCTGGTATAAAATCTACCAAACAACTCATCTTAATTATTGGTTCTGCACAGGCATGTTTTTTACCATACCGTTTGGTATACTCCAAAGTTAACTGATTAGCATGTGTTGCTAGCCAGTTGAAGTTTGAATGGGTATCTCCTGCCCATAGGGTACAAGGATGTTTCTTATAACCACCTTTATATGGCTTTCCTGCTTTTGTAAGAGGCATAGATCCTTCAGACACTCCTGCCCTTATCAGAGCTGAAGCCATCATCTGAGCCGACTCAACCACCATCTTGGGAATATGCTTGTCGCATTGCATATGAGCTGCCCACTCAGGATGCATGTGTAGGACAAATATGTTCATCGGTAGCTACAATGTAATTACGGTGAAATAACTCTATAGCAGACATAGGACATTCAGCCGGGAGAGATATTTCATACTCCTTATCCTCAATGGTGTAATTTACTACATGCATTACCAGGAGTTGTTTATCTGTTTCCGGCGTGTTGGGGTTAGCAGTCCTTGCTCTTACGTTAGTTGGTTTTTTGTGATCTCTCATATCGCTTAGTCTTATTTTCTTCAGCTCTTCGAATTTTCATTACATCAAGCCAGCCATTTAGGTTTATAACATCTTTCGGTTCTCTACCCGCGTTCAATACCGCTTCCTTCCTTAATCTCTTCTGTACTCTCGTCAATTTCGTCATCATCGTAATCTATTTCTGTTGGTTTTATCATGACAATACCTTCTACATCCATACCCTTTTCTTCAGTTTGGAATGAAAGGATATTACAAAGATGTTGCACGCTAGTTACGCACATGCCTATTGGTTCATCAGGGTTGTCGTCATTATGTATTAATACTGTTAGCTTCATCTATTAATTTTTGTTGTCGTTTTTGTTCTTTTGCCCTCTCTCGAGCCCTGCGCTTACACTCTCTTGAAGACTTCCTCCTGCTCTCAAGTCGTTTTTGCTCTTCCTCAGTCAGTTGTACAACACGAGGAATTACCACTACTTCTTTCACAGCCTCTCTAACTTCATCCGGAGATTTAAATCCAGCTGTTCTTAATATCATCTTAACCAACCCATCGGACATGGGCTCATAATCTTCCGCCATCGTCATTTTTGCTTTTCTTTCTTTTTTAAGTCCTTGTTTATTACCTCCTCAACTTCCTCTTCTTCAGGCAAAATAGCTTCTAACCATGCACCTTGATACTCATATGCTAAGTTTGCATAATACTGAGCTTGGTGTCGCGCTATGTACAGTTCATGCTCTAGCAAGTATTGTTCATTAGTTTTACCCGCTATCATCTGCCACTTCTCAGGAAGTGTCCAAGTGAGGTTATCATATAACCATACTGTAGTATGTCCTATGCCCCATTTAGCAGTTAGGTCGTGTATGTAGAATATAAAGTTATTCCACTTACTATTAATCCAATTCAAGAATTTCATTTTTCACTACTATCGTTTGTGAACCCCACATTCCTGTTTTTATTAACTGGCTTGTAGCGCATTTTATTATACTTATGCAAGTAATCGACAGGTCTCATGTTGAGTTCAGCTGCTCTTTTCTCTACATACTCCTCGTCATAATTCTCCATGTCTGTAGGACATTCCATATCCTTAAATATAGGGTAATTATGCAAAGTACTTCTCTTCTTCTTTTTTACGTACGTGCAGCCTTCCGCCAGTAACAAAAAGGCTAACAATCCACAAGTCACTATAAACGTTTTAGATACTACCATGGTAATTCTTCCTCCTCGTTCCACTCACCTTTTCTTATAACATGCTGGGCATACCTACATGCGTTCTCTTGGCCTTGAAACTCTTTCCAAGTGCAGCATGTGAAGTCCCCACCATGAGTTTCTTTTTGGTTCTTATAAAAGTCGGCTAATTTACCGACTAACTCATAGGCTTTCTTAAGGCCGTCAATATAACCGGCATCTTCGCCGTTCATTATTTCTTTTGTCATTTTATATGTATTAATTAAAGAGGCAGAGGCTCGCCTTGATCGTCCCACCTGTCATCGCCATCTTTCCGGGAAGCAACACTGGGGTGTTATGGAAGTGAGTTGCGATAATTTATATATTTCTGGCTCTCGATAGCGCCATATTATAGATAAATGATTCCTTAGAAGGGTCACTTTATCTAAAGCGAAATATTTTAATTACAACCGAGACTCACTGCCTGAGCTCACTCGGTATCCTCCTATCTCTAGAGAAATTGTTGTGGTAAAGCTTGGTCTAATTTATTATGTGTTTTCTATGAAAATTAAATTAATCAATTTAGAAGATCATAAAGTACAAGACGGACAAGCAAGTTACAGGAAAACAATAGATGAAAACTATTTTGACTTACCTCTTTATGATGTAAATCTGTATCCTAATAGAAAGTTCGACGGTAGTGTCCATGTGTTGCTTTGGAAACACGAAAGTTACGGGAATTTAGGTTACTTGGAATACTTCAAGAAAATGGACGAGGCCAACATAGAAGTCGTGGTTTATTGTGTGACCGTATTATTTCCTATTGCATCTATGATAGGACATCGGGTAGTCATCGAGGACACTAGGATAGATAACCAGATGTATAAAAAAATACAGGTCGGTACTTTCTTATTAAATAGGAAAAGATGTCATGCATATGCTAAAAAGAACCTAGGTCTTACAACAGGTCCTTTTACTATACAGAACGGGCTTAAAGATTTCTCACACCACAACGAGACTTATAAAATAGATAAGCTGTATCATTTTTATAAAGATAAGCCCATATATATGATAGAAGACGCTTATAACAATTGGATGTCAGGTGTTCGTAGTGCCTTTGACCCAGAGAAGATATGCTGTGAGGTAAAATGGGTTAAATACAAAAAGATAGTTAAGTACTTAGAATCTCGAGATGATTGCATAGGTGTTAAAAAAGAATTTCAGAAAGAAATAATCAACGAATACAATGGTAATCAGTGCTATCTTTCATATCAAATTTTGTCCTCCTTAGATTTAGGTTGTAGGTACATAGGAATAGCAGGAGCTGCAAGTTTACTATCATTAGCATTACCAGTTAATTTAATATTTGCTACAGACCACTTAAACAATGTACCCGAGCACATGTTTTATTTTAAAAGCCTTATGAATACTGAGAGATATAACTGGTCCACAGTAGGGTTCATGCATAACAGGAATCACAGAATGGGCAGCGCATCAAGCCCACTGCCAAAGGTTTATTGGTCACTTGAACAAGAATGGCGTATGAACGTATTGAAATACTGCCTAGATAACGCTCCAATAGTTCCCGGTGTTTTGGACGTGGATCCCCCGCCCAACAAATCATAACAAATCTAAGATATAAACAGCCGGATCACAGCGCAATGGAGCTTATCCCAACTGAACCAATCCCATCTTAACTCTACAGCCCAATCATAACTGAACGCATCACAACAAAGCGCGGCGTCACATATGGCATCACACCGAATCTGCCAAATCATAACTCATCGAAACCATAACCCGCATGACTAATCCTATCTTAACTAAACTTAGCCTAGCTGGCTAATCACTGCGCATCTGATCGTTCTAAACTAATCATCCATAGCTGGCTTAACGGAACATAACCTAGCGGAGCGGAACCCTGCCCAACTGATCCAATCGCATCTAAACTGCCTTAACGGGACGTATCTAAACAAAACTCATCCCAACCCAACTTAGCTGCCAGAGCGTATAAAACCTGAGCTGATCTTATCTTTCACATCGTGTCATAGCTGACGTAACATAGCGGATCTGAACCCATCTTAACTTAACTCTTCTGCCATACCTTATCTCTTCAAATCACAGGGCGTCAAATCTCAGGGGATCCCAACTTATCTAACCTGCCAAATCAAAACCCTACACATCCTTACAGGACTGAACACAACCCAACCTATCTGCCCTAACGAATCGCATCTAAACCAATCGCATCACTACTGATCTCGGCGGATCTGAACCCATCTGATCTGCCTTAACGTAGTACAACTGATCCCTACGCATCGAAACTTAACTCAACTCAGCAAAACTGCCTAATCAGAGCTCAGCTTATCTGTACATAGCCCATCCCAACGTACCTAACCTGCCTTACCGGAGCGGAGCTTATCCCATCTGTACCAATCGCATCTTAACTCATCGTAGCTGCCGTAACATAACTGATCTCAACGCATCTAAACTCATATTATCATATCCCTACCAATCCCAGCTTATCGGACCTGCCAAAACGCATATCAACCGATCTGAGCTTAACTTATTATATCATATCGAGTCACAACTGCCGCAACTGATCGCAAACGCAGCGCATCATAACACTCCAGATCATATACATCAGATCACACCTGCCGAAACGAAACGTAATTGAACGGATCTGATCAAAACGGATATATCATAACTCAGCACTTCTGACATATCGTGACCAATCACTACTTATCGAGCTTATCAAATCATTAACTCATCGGAGCTGCCATAAACTATTGACTTATATAAGCCAGAGAAATTAAAATTATACTCTTATATCAACAATGGGCCATACATTGCCCAGGTTGTTTCTGTGGAAAGTGATAGAGGGCCCCTCACTTCTGAGGGGCCCTCCTTGTTTAAGCTCTCAGGGGAGAAAGGAAAGGGGAAATGAATAAAACCCCAAAAACAACCCCTTCGAGCTATTAACAAAACTATTAAACGGCCTCTACGGTATAGCGTCCCCAATCACCACAGGCCTTAGGAGAGCTTGGACGCCACTCTCCGATTCCATTCAAGGAACCGCCAGTGTTAATCAGATTCATGATTCCGTCAAGCGTAACTTGATCCGGATGATACTCCAAATCAAACTCAGCAGTCCAATCATGAATTATAGGCCTATAACGTAGGTCCTTGCCCATACCCACCGTCACTGCATCACGGCGAATAGACACACCCAGCTTATGAAGGCGCTCCATCTCAGTAATACGCTTAGCGTTTACCCACTGAGATTGTTTACCCTCTTCTTCGCCAGCAAACCGGAAATCCATGTCGGTCCACAGGTGCTTAGGAAGAGGATCTGCGGTCAGCTTTACCAAACCAGGGTACTTAGGATCTGTGCCTTTGATGTAGAACCAGGAACGAGTAGCGGCCATCGTGAGGGTCTTGCGATCCCCTACATGCCTGACGGCATCAACGGTCGCTTTTTTGAATTGCAGAGCGGGTGCTGCAAGCCCTGCTATCTTACCCTTAGAATCGTAAACCCAATGACCGGCTTCGATGAAATCATTCCACTGGTCTTTAGGTTCCTTTTTCCTAGTAGGAGTTTCACCATTATGCTTGGCCTCCATCTCGAGAACTGCTTTTTTAGTAAAAGCGTGACAGCAATAAGGGCTGCCTGCCATACCCTTCACTCGGACACGAATGGTCTCAGTATGAGGAGCTTCGATATGGATTGGTCCTGTCTGTACTACACTAGCAGTTACTGCTGGGGCATCTACTACCTTCTTCTTACTACTACTACTTTTAGCTTTTGTTGCCATGATTGTTTATATCTTGGTTTTTTGGTTTTTTGGTTAAACGCCACGCCTAATGCGGGCGATGTGGTTTGTTATCTCTTTCTTGGTTTTACCAAGCTTAGAGGATAAATTAACTAGAATTGTTTCAATATTTTGTAACTCTTCAGATAGCTCGTCTATAGCATGAAATCGCCTAAACGCACCCATGAGGTAGGTATACATATTATGATAACATTCAGTAGCCTTCTCAGGATCGCCTAGTACCTCAAAAGTACTACGATAAACATAACCATCATTTGCATCGTTTTTAGTCGATTGTAGCATACGAACAGTTACCTCTCTTGATTCCTGTTTCTTTACGTTGTTATCAACTACAACTTGAGCATAGACCACACGCATATTCATATTGCGTATGATGTATCCGGCTTCAGTTAGTCTTTGCTTATCAGCAGCTTCTTTGTCGTCCCATGTGAAGTACTTATGAAGTACGGACTTCGGGCTTTTAGCGGCTTTTACTACATCGTGTGGTATTACACCGTCATTTTCCATAGCAAGAGAATTTAGGATCTCTCCTATCTCTTGTGCGTCCTCTTTACGGACATGGCTGCCTTTTACTTTCTCATACTCAGTTACTTTAAACTTTTTAGTCGTCATAATATTCTTTATTCTCCTGGTTATCTAAATAAGCATCTACTTGTGCATCCTCAGCGGCGCTTATGATACTTTGCATTTCGCTACCGCTATCATTTTCCTCATCTTGAAGAGCTTTTAATACTATAAAATTTATATCACTTAATTTTGATGCGTCTTCTATAGGGACATCATTCCCTAATGAATCTTCAATAGTTTGTATTTCGCACGAAGCTGCCTCACAATAATCCGGAAGCTCGTGTATTCCACTTCTGCCTCCAGTGCAATGCGTGCCTGCGTAATCAAACGAATCATTCTCTACAGACCATTCGCAAACTCCATGTACTGTGAGTTCCTGATCTTCATATGTAATATCTACTGTAAAATCACTTTCGTGTGTCATAATTAATTACCACCAACTTGTATAGGTTACGTTGTATCCATCATTTAGGTAGATGAGTGCTTTTTCACAAAACTCTAAATCTGATTCTCTATAATCGTCACTTGAATCATCTCCCCAGAAAAAACCACCTCCTCTTGGTAGTTCTCTGTTAGTTACTTTTTCTCGTAAATCTAAAATCAGATCTACATCCAATTTTAAAACTTTACAGTTAAATTGTCCTGTTCCTCCTCTGTCATAATAAACTTCTGCCATATAGCTTTCGAGATGCGGATGTTTACGCCAATAAGCTATTTCTTTTCTTTTTACACCTCTTTTAGAGGCCACTGCATACTGATCTAATCCCATTCTATGTCATTCCCTACTATTGCCCTCACAAACCCGGTCTCTAAGTTCACTTGTGCTGTAACTGTGAAACCTGGGGTTAAAATGCACAGGTATGTTTAATTCGTACCCTGTGTATTGTTTGTTCCTCCAATCATCGCCAAGAAATCTAATATTTATGATCTGCGAATATACTGTAAGAAGCTCTACTAATTCTGATTCCGTTCTGTACGGTATTACTTGATCAACGTAAGAACAGCCTTTTAATTGAACATAACGCTCTACCAACGACTGTACTGGTTGGTTTTTTTCCGCCCTGTCTATGCTTGGATCTGTCTGCAGCCCAACCATAAGATAGTCACAATGCAATTTACAATATTCCATCATAGATACATGCCCTGCATGGAAAAGGTCCATGGCGCCACAAGTGAATCCCACTACTCGATCTTTATTCATTATATTTATTATTTTATTGATAGGTAAAAAGTTTGAAGTGTGGGGCCTCCGTTCCTGAGACGGAGGCCCCACTATGATCACACAACCATATTTACACGGCGTGGAGGCTTGTCATATCCTTATCAAGAATAGCCTTACAAGGCTCTATTGTATAGGGCCACTCTAAGTGACTATTCTCTGGATCATGCCTCCAGGTAAAGGCTATAGAATCTCCTGGCCTTCCGGTAAGGTTAGCTGTGGAGACGTGATGTTCTCGTTCAAACTCTCTGACGAAGAGATAGGGCTTCAGGCCGTACTCTGAAAGGATGCTATTTGTCATGCCTTTTAGGCTATCCCAGTATTTAGGCATAACGCGAACAAACGCAGACTTTTTCCCATCAGCCTCAGCTATTCGGAGCTCTGGTTCCAATTCGATTTCCGGAACATTGATTTTTGCAAAATTGTGTTTCGCAATGGTGTCCACCATCATCTTACTCATAGCTACCGACTTAATGACGCCCTGGTGGCAAAGAGTTATATGGATGTTTTTGGATGGAATTGGTACCAAGCCTTCAGGCGTTGGATACTTTTTTAGGATCTCCATAAGAACAGCTTCATCGTAAATGAGCTTTAGGATTCCTGAAAAAGCAACTCTTCCTTGTGTAAGTTTCATAAGCGTTCGTGTTGGGAGTTACCACTTGGTATTTGGATGTTTTCAACTGGGTAGGCTAGTGCTCTGTGAAGAGACAGACTTCTGGTTGGCTCTTTCCAGTAACGAGCCGAGAAACCTTGTTTTTCCAGATGGTCTACCAGATCTTGTTCCGTAAGAGAAAAATCGAGATCGAGATCGGCAAGAGGAAGCCTGATGTTTAAGCCGACTGTTTTCTTGTTAGAGATAACCAACTTGTCTCCCTCTAACTTGTGACTGGGTCCAAGAATGTCTTCAGCAGTGGCTGGTTTGACAAGAGTGACTTTCCGAGCCTGGGCTTCGGCCTGGCGGCGCTGATAGTCTTCTCTTATAGACTGTTGATTAAACTCGATTCTTTTTTGGACTTCCGACGCTGATCTAACAGCATCGACTGCATTTACAGTATTCTCCGGCTCTATGTACCCGGCTCGTTTTAACATGTTTTTAGCCCATGCGGCTGTTTTTGGAGGATAATTCATTTCCCATCCTTTCTGTGTTGTATGATTGTTGTGTAAAATATGTAAAGAGGAGCTCCGGAGAACTCCTCTCTACTCCCAGATAAAATAAACCTAACCTAGTTACTAGAGTTAGATTCCTGGGTAGAGTTGGCATCTTCGGGGATGCCGGCGTTATCATCCTCTGGGAGGAAGAAGTAGATAGCTACTCCTAAGAGTACTACCGCGATTGCTATGATGTATGTTTTCATAGATAAAAGATATAAAGAAGAGTAGTCGATGACTACTGGTGTAGACATGTATATATAGCACATAGGGGTGTAAAATTGCATAGGTAAAAAGGAGGTCTTTAGACACTCCTTATTAAACTTTTCATTACTACCCGCCAAGACGAGTTTACTGAAAGTTCAAATGAGACGTCCTCTTCTGTCTCTTTGAAGGTCAGCCATATCAGGACCTGACCTAAGTTGAGTTTTAGGTGTCGTAAATATGTTGAGTCATAGTGGCGAGTTTTTTCATATACCCACCACGGCACTAAACCAAAGTACAAACAACACCAAATAGCTCTTAGTCTTATCATAAAAATATATAGCACGTGTAGATAAAAAATTGCATGTTGTTAAATTAAGAAAAATTTAGTATTTTAAGAATATGCACATTCTCTTGGAAGCTAGTCTTTCAGAGCCTCCTAGCTCAATACACTGTTTTAGAGATGTTACGCTATATGCCTCTATATTCAGAAAAAAAGAAACACTTGTTTACTGTGATAAAGATACTATAGATTTGTATTGGCATTGGTTAAAGTCTCATGGTGCTATGGATTTTGTAGAAGACATAATTGAATACGGTGAAGAGATGGGATTTGTCATAGGAGAGGGAAGAGGAAATATAGCTTTAGATAAACTAGATGAGTGGTCGCTACCTAAAGTGGTATCAGCGCTATCTAAAATATAAAAAAAGAGGGCCTGTATAAAACAGACCCTCTTTACAATAAAGTGACAATTATTAATTAGAGCTCCCCAGCTCCATAATCATCACTCTCCTTAATACTACCCCTAGTATCCTGCTCAGGAATATCTAAAACTTCAGATTCATTGTCAACAGAAGAATCTGTAGATTCAGAACTTTCTTCAGAATTTCCAACCATATTAGCAACATGGTTTTTAATTTCGTCAGAAATCTCTACCTGAAAAGACTCAAGATAGTTAATACCTAATTCGAAATAACGCTTAAAACTAGGAACACCGGGTTTGCCTGATTGTATATCACCATTAAGACGCTCCAATGCTCCGGTTGTTGTTTTGTTATTACAGTACTGACCAGGCTGATGGCTTAATACTCTAAGACATTCTAGATTTAGATTTTGTGCAAATATCCTATCAGACTTTTGGCCTGTCTTCTCAGAAAAGGCTGTAGCCATGCTTTTGAATATTTTTGCATCCTCTTTGTCATACGCTTTAACGCTTCCTTTTCTAGACTTAGTACCAGAACTGCTGAATCTTCTTGTCTGACTTTCGCTTATCAAACGGTGCATCTCTTTTTGCCCATGTTTGAACAGCTCTATAGCCTCAGTTAGTTTGCTATCAATCTCAGCCACTCTTGTGGATTGCTTAAGTATTTTTGTCATTAACTCATTAAGCATTTCGGGTATCAACTGAGCATCGTCATTACGTATACCCTCTTTGAGATGCTCTGCTACTTCTTGAGCAAACTCATCTGCTTCAACATCATCGACATTCATATCGATTACTTTATCTACACTTACTTGTTCGTCACTTTCCATATTAATTTATGTTAAAATCCTCTTTTAATGTTTTATTACTGTGTGTGAGTTTTAAACGTATAAGCTGACCATCATGATCAAAAACATTATACAGATTAAACCTACCATCATTGTGCATGGGTGATTGGTTATGCACATTTGAGCCATACAGGAAGTTAAACTGCTGCTTATTAAAAGGAGCTTCCTGATGGTCAGAAGTGTACCAATAACGCCTAGCGAACTTATGGGTGTTGGATATAGCAGAAGAGGTAATGCTTTTACCATCCCACTTGTCGCCATTTTTTGCACGACCCTCACAGCGTTTCACTATCGTATTTCCGTGGTGTATGAGAACGTCCATATGAGAGCGTTTACACACATCAACTATTTTTTGAACATCGCAACATCCGGTGTGGTCTAGATATATCAATCCACGTATCTCACGCTCTCTTCTTTGAACGTAGTCATCAGAGAACGATCCATTATGTACGTCAGCCCAGCGGGTGCCTTGTAAAGCATTCTTAAAACCATCTACAAAGTTTGTATTGTCATCGTTGATAACAGTTACATTGTCTTTTACGTGGTAAAGGCTGCTTGTTAAAGCTTCTGCTCTAGCTTCGTTTTTCTCGTATACTAAGCCTTTATACCTAACTGCTGCTTCTTCTAATTTAGTATAGAACAGTATAGGGCTTCCTGCACAGAGAGTATCGTCAGACCTATCTCGATATAAACCAAGACCGCCATAAAGATCCATAAATATATATGGTCTTTCTTCTGAGAAAGATTGCGGTCCTCCCAGTACTTGTATGTGCCTTCGGATAAATTGAGTTAGAAAAGCTTGTTTGTAACGAGAATACTTGCTCTCATACACAACCTTGTCTTCTTTTAACTCCTCACCTCCAAACGTAAACTTGGGATGTGTTTTACGTTCTTCAACAGCTTCAGGCTGGTCTACTACTAGCTGCTGTGTTTCCTGGGGTTGATCATTCGTAACCTCAGTTTGTACTTCTTCAGCGTCTTCAATAAAAGGATTGAAATCGCAATTACTTGTTGTTTGTTCTTCGTCCATTATTCTAATTTTTAAGAGAGCCATGATCAACAACTACGGCTTCCGGTTCTTGACTTTCCGGATCGTAATATGGGTCTAGCTTTGGATTGGGTATCATATCCCAACTATTTTTACAGTCATACGGTATTTGCAGAGGGCATGATTTGACTATAGACAAAGCATCCTCGTACTTCTCATCTTTAAGCAACATGTCTATCATATCCACGTACAAAGAAGGCGCATCAGGACACTCGAAATAAACAGCATGTCTATGTCTGTTCATCTGAGCTCTCATCATACAAAAAGCTTTTTCTTGCTTGATAGAATCCTTGTCCAAATCCGTACATTTTAGATACCGATCTATCCCATACACATCTGCTATACCAAAAAATGATATAAAGTCTGTGGAATCTGATATCATTGGGGTATCACTATTTCTACTAATATTCATAATATGTTTACAAATTTGCCGACATTTCGATTTTTAAAATCTACCTGAGCAGCATCGTTTGTTATAAAACTTTCAGTTATAGCATTCACATTAATACCGTCTCTATTGCGATGTAGTGATGGTATGTGAAATGAGATGTCCGACGAAACATCTTTATAACCTTTTTTAGTTTTCTTTCTTACTAGGGTGTTTATTTTGTTCTCCATGAGATTGAATATTGTGTCATAATCAGCTGGTTTTTTACCAATAATCTCATAAGAGCTGTTAAGAGATTCAGCATGCCTCAGCCCGTAAGTACGGATGAGGATGCCAAAAAATCTATCTCTGTATAAGCTTGTGTGTAACGAGCCCACACCGGGAGTAATCGTATAAGCAGAAAGTCTGTATACTTTATCAAGTGTTTTACAAACAGCCCCTTGTGGTGTTTTCATTTTCCCAGGACAACAGAGAGTTACTTCAACAAGCCTACTAGGGCTTAAACTTTCCCAATTTTCTTGTTTCATTAATTAAATTACCACGCGTCTTCATGATACCTAGATGACAACATGTCAGCAGCGTGTATTATTATTTGTAGTTTGTTTTCTTTCCCGGCTAGTTCGTACATTGAAGTTTCATAGGCACCACCATGATGTATTATGGCAAAACTCTCATCCTCGGTTAGATCTCCGAATAATGCAGGAGAATGAGATAAAAGAGTCAACATCGACAGATGACCGCTTGGTTTTACTTTAGCATGCTTTAAGAAATAATCTTTAGCAGTTGTAGCTTCTTCATCGTTCCAAGTATTAACTTCCCCTATCTTGTACGGCTTAGCATCACTTACTTTCCCGCTTTTAAGAAGGTTAGGCACATAATAAGATCTACCGGCAAAATCGCATACTTTGTGGATGTCATGCAAGATACCTACTGTTACGATACTTTCCTCGGATAAATCTTTCAGAGGCTCTCCACAGCTTTTCAGACACAGAGCTATATCTATAACCTGTTTTATATGTATTATTAAACCTGATTCCTTACAGTGGTGGTAAGTCTTAGATGTACTTGCAGGACATATACTAAGTCCTTCTTTTATTCGGGGGTTGCTCAAGAATGTCATTAAATGCTCTTTGCGCTTTCCTGAGCAATGCTCGTTAACATAACGATCAACTAAATCATTGAAGTGTTCTTCTGGTGTCATTTTAAATATTTCTTTCTTATGAATTTTCTAAGTGCTGATTTATAAGGCCATGGCATGTTTTCTTTTTCTATATCACGAAATACCGCAGCCATACTGATACCCTCTACTTCTGGTAGCTCCTCTATATCATCATCGGGCTGCTCCATCATTAGTTGATATACTTTTGCGATAGAAATAAAAAGGGCCTCTTTTGAGAGGCCCTTAAGTCTAAATCCTATTTTACCACCAGAGTCATCCGGTGTCATATGTATTATTAAATTTCTATCGTCTACTTCTATACTTGTTTCACGTATTACTTCTCTTTCCAACTTGGTCATTTAAATTCTCATTTATGATTATCCGCACATCAGCTTCAACAGCCTCATCACAGTCACAAAGTTTACTAAATATACGATACAGTGCTTTAAACGATTCTTCTTCTCTATCCGACCCACAGTCAGCAGGAGCTGATAGTTTTAAGACGGATAAGATCTCAGTTAAATTTAATTTTAAAGCTTCACACAACCTTACAAGAACAGAAAGACCGGGAGGTCTCATCCCGGTCTCTAAAAAATATACTGATTGATAAGTTACTCCAGATTCTTCAGCGAGTTCTGTTCTGGTGTAGTTTCTACTTTCTCTTAATCT
>MDTG01156477.1_pt1 | contig 17752 bp, 22 predicted proteins | sample 811421 | NCBI WGS metagenome assembly MDTG01 (sample SAMN05326645, study PRJNA326480) | marine metagenome | isolation source: seawater | place: Pacific Ocean: South East | collected 2011 | reverse complement strand
TGGCGATCGCGGCCGGGAGGCCGCTCCCACGGGGTCAGGAACGCGCCACGCGCAGCGCGGTGCGGAAGTCGTGGATGCGCTGGTCGAGCCGTGCGAGGAGCTGGCGGTCGTTGCCGTCGGCCAGACGCCGGGCGTATTCCAGGTGGGCGATGGCCTTCTGGTAGGCGCCATGCAGCGCGAAGTACTCGGCGCGGGCGCGGTGGACGCCGATGATGTTGCCCGCCTGGCCCGACACCTCGGCCAGCTCGTACCAGACGTCGACGTCGTCCTTGCGCAGCCGGCTCTGGCGCGCCAGCACCTCCTCGGCCTTGCGGTACTGTTCCTGGCGGACCAGCGCCTCGACGTAGAGCATCGACAGCGGGGCGTTGTCGGGATTGATGTTCAGGTTCCCGGCCAGCAGGCTTTCCGCCTGGTCGAGCTTGCCGGCCTCGATGAGCAGCTCCGCGTAGGCGGCCACGTACAGGATGCTGCGCGGATCGGCGGTGAACAGCTCGTCGCCCAGAGCGATGGCCTGCTGGTGCTGGCCGGCGCGGGACAGGGCCAGGGCGAGACCGTAGCGGGCCGGCGCGGAATCGGGATGATCACGCACCTCCTTCTCGAAGCGTTTCACCGCGGCCTGGGGCGTGTCGGCGTAGTGGACCGCCGCCCGGGCGCGCATCAGCGCGTAGTCCAGTGAATCCTCGTAATCCCGGGACGGGAAGTCCTGGACCTGCTGGCGGGCGTCGGCGATGCGCGATTCCGACAGCGGGTGGGTGAGCAGGAACTCCGGCGGCCGGCGGGTGAACCGGTAGGCCTGCTGCATGCGCTCGAACATGCGGGACATGCCGGCCGGGTCCAGGCCGGCGCGCGCCATGGTGTTCAGGCCGATGCGGTCGGCTTCCTGCTCACGGGTGCGGCTGTAGCGGAGCTGGTTCTGCTGGGAGGCGGCCTGGGCGGCGGAGATCGCCGCGATGCCGGCGTCGCCGCCGCCGACGGCGCCCACCATGATGGCGGCGATCAGCGAGGCGAGCGTGGGCAGGGCGTTGGCGCGCTGCTCCTCGATGCCCCGGGCGAAGTGGCGCTGGCTGAGGTGAGCCAGCTCGTGGGCCACCACCGAGGAGTACTCGTGGACGTCCTCCGCCGCCAGCAGCAGCCCCAGGTTGATCCCCACCACGCCGCCGGGCGCCGCGAAGGCGTTGATCTGCTCGTTGTCGATCACCACCACCTGCATCAGCGAGTCGTGGTACTGGGAATGCTGGGCCAGGTCGGAGATGTGGCGTTCGACCCAGTATTTGAGAATGGGGTCGTTCACCGTCGGCAGGGCGGAGTGAAGCTGCTTGAGGAACTGCCCGCCGATCTGGCGCTCCATTTCCGGCGAGATCAGGCTCGAAGACGCGTCGCCGAGCACCGGCAGGTCCCGGGCGCTGACGTCGGCCCGCAGGGCTGCTGGGCAGGCGCCCAGCAGCAGGCACAGGGCGACCGCGGCACGTCTGCGCGCCCGGCGCCCGGTGGGTTCGGAAGGCCTGGACATGGGTGTCATGATACTGCATGGACGCCGGAGGAATGTGAAAAGTTCCGGGCGCTTTGCAGGCGGAAAGCGGGCCGAAAGTTCCATTGGCGCGATCGCGGCCGCGCCAGTATTCTGCCGTCCATGAGCGAATCCGACTCCGAGCCGCGGCTGCTCGACGTCACCGGGCTGAACTGCCCGATGCCGCTGCTTAAGGCGAAGAAGGCCCTGAACGAGCTGCAGCCCCGGGCGCTGCTGAAGGTGCTCGCCACCGATCCGGGCTCGGTCCGCGACTTCGAGGTATTCTCCCGGCAGAGCGGCCACGAGCTGCTCGAGTCCGGCCGGGACGGCGACACCTACGTCTACCTGCTGCGCAAGAAGGCGGGCTGATGCGTTTTCTCGAGATCATCGGCGGCTGGATCAACCGCTATTTCTCCCACGAGGAAGCCATCTACCTGGTGCTCATGCTGGTGGTGGGCTTTCTGGTGCTGTTCCTGCTCGGCGGCGTGCTCGCACCGATCCTCACCGGCCTGGTGCTGGCATTCCTGCTCCAGGGCGTCGTCCGCCGGCTGATCAACTGGCACGTGCCCGAGTGGGCGGCGGTGTATCTCACCTTCACCCTGTTCGTCGGCGCCATGGCGACGTTCCTGGTGTTCGTGGTGCCGCTGGTGTGGCAGCAGCTCCGCGCCATGATGGGGGCGCTGCCCGAGGTGATGGTGCGCATCCGCGAGATCGGCCGGGATCTGTCGGAGCGGTTCCCGGACCTGATCACCCAGCAGCAGATCGACCAGTGGATCGCCTCGGCCACCAACGAGGTCGGCTCCCTGTCCGGCACCGCGCTTGAAACCCTGGTCGCCAACCTGCCGTCCCTGGTGGCGCTGCTGATCTACGCCATTCTGGTGCCGATCTCGGTGTTCTTCTTCCTCAAGGACCGGGCCCGCATGACGGCCTGGTTCCTGTCCCTGCTGCCGCGCCAGCGGCCCATGCTCCGGCAGGTGGGCGACGAGATGAACACCCAGCTCGCCAACTACGTGCGCGGCAAGGCGGTGGAGATACTCATCGTCGGCAGCGTCACCTTCGTCACCTTCTCGGTGCTCGGCCTCAACTACTCCGCGCTGTTGGGGCTGATCGTCGGCCTGTCGGTGCTCATTCCGTTCATCGGCGCCGCGGTGGTGACGGTCCCCGTGGCGCTGGTCGGCATCATCCAGTTCGGCTGGTCCTGGGACCTGGCCTGGGTGCTGGCCGCCTACGGCCTGATCCAGGCCCTGGACGGCAACGTGCTGGTGCCGCTGCTGTTCTCGGAGGCCAACGACCTCCATCCCATCACCATCATCCTGGCGGTGCTGGTGTTCGGCGGGCTGTGGGGGTTCTGGGGCATCTTCTTCGCCATTCCGCTGGCGACCCTGGTGAAGGCCATCTACAACGCCTGGCCGCGGCCCTCGGACCTGCGCGCGCTCGATCTGGCCGAGTCGTCGGCCCGGGACGACGCCGGGACGGACGGCGCCCCGCCGGCGGCCCCGCCGGCAGAGCAGCGCGGCGGGTGACCGGCCTCGGTTGTGGTGCGTTGCAGCGCTCAAGTAACATTGCGCGGTTTTTGAGCGGGGCCGCGCAGGAATCATGTTGAGGGGAAGCATCGTCGCCCTGGTGACGCCCATGAAGGCGGACGGGGCCGTGGACTTCGAGGCCCTCGAATCCCTGATCGAGTGGCACGTCGCCGAAGGCACCCACGGCATCGTACCGATGGGCACCACGGGCGAGTCCGCCACCCTGGACACCCCGGAGCACATCGTCGTCATCCGCCGCACCATCGAGGTGGTGGACGGCCGGATTCCGGTGATCGCCGGCACCGGCTCCAACTCCACCGCGGAGTCCATCCACCAGACCCAGGAAGCGGAGCGGCTCGGCGCCGACGCCTGCCTGCTGGTGACGCCGTACTACAACCGTCCCACCCAGGAAGGGCTGTACCGGCACTACGAGGCCATCGCGGAGGTCACGGACATTCCGCTGGTGCTGTACAACGTGCCGCCGCGGACGGCCTGCGACATGAAGCCCGAGACGGTCGCCCGGCTGGCCGAGATCGAGACGATCGTCGGCATCAAGGAAGCCTGCGGCGACCCCGAGCGCGTGGCCGCGATCCGCGCCCTGGTGCCCGACGACTTCATCGTGCTGTCCGGCGAAGACGCCCAGACCCTGCGGATGATGGAACTCGGCGCCGTGGGCACGATCTCGGTGACGGCCAACGTCATGCCCCGGCTCATGTCCGAATTCTGCGAGGCGTTCCTGGCGGGCGACGTGGAGCGCGCCCGGGAGATCGACACGCTGCTGCAGCCGCTGCACCGCATGCTGTTCGTCGAGTCGAGCCCGACGCCGACCAAATGGGCCCTCTACGAGATGGGCAGAATAGACCGGGGCATCCGACTGCCGCTCATCGAGCTGTCCGGACCCCACCGGGAGCCGCTGCGGCAGCTCCTGAAAGAACTTGGAGCGCTGTAGTCCCATGGGTGCGCATTGGATCCTTCGAGCCGTGCCGGTGCTGTTGCTGGCGGGCTGTTCCTGGATGTCCGACGACAAGGGCGTGTTCGTCGACAAGTCTGACGACTACCTGCAGGCGGAGGAGAATCAGCCGCTGGAGATTCCGCCCGGGCTGGACACCGAGCGGGTGCAGGATCCGTTTCCGATCCCGGACATCACCGACCGGCTGCGTCCCGAGTACTACCCCAAGCGGCCGCCGCGCCCCGACGCCATCTACGCCAACGACAACCGTGACGAGGTGCGGATCCAGCGGCTCGGCGAACGGCGCTGGCTGGTGATTCCCGAGGCGCCCACCACGGTGTGGCCGAAGGTGAAGCAGTTCCTCGCCGAGAACGGCGTCGGCATCGTCCGCGACGAGCCGTCCGTGGGCCGCCTCGACACCGAGTGGATGATCGTGGCCGAGGACGGCAGCTACCGCGACGTGGTCCGCCAGGTGATCCGCGACGGCAAGATCGGCGCCGAGCTCGAGGGCGGGCGCGACCGGCTGCGCATCAAGGTGGAACCCGGCCTGCGCGAGCGCACGGCGGAGGTCCACGTGCGGCACGAGAACCCCGAGTTCACCACGCCCGGGCTGGAAGACCTGGTGGAACTGCGGTCCACGCCGTCCCACGTGGGCGCCATCGAGCAGGAGGTGCTCACCGAGCTCGGCGCCTACATCGCCGCCCGGGTGGCGGAACAGACGGTGTCCATGGTGGCCCAGGACATCGGCTCCGGCGTGAAATCCTACGTGGACATCGATCCCGGCGGCGACCCGGTGCTGCGCCTGCTGCTCGACCGCGAGCGCGCCTGGGCCACGGTGGGGCAGTCCCTGTCCCGGGCGAACATCGACATCGAGTCGGCGGACGAGGCAGCCGGCGTCTACCGGATCCGCATTCCCGAGGATCTGGACGTCGAGTCCGAGGGGCCGGGATTCTTCGGGCGCCTGTTCTCCTTCGGTGATGCCGGCGAGCGCGACCTGCAGCTCCGCATGAGCGCCTCCTCGGACGGCTTCGTGCTGTCGGCTCTGGACGCCGAAGGCGGCGACCTCGATCGCGAGTTCGCCCAGCGGGTGCTGGTACTGGTGCGCGAGTACGCCAGTTGACGGCGCTTGCCTCCCTCGGCAGCGGCAGCCGCGGCAACGGCACCGTGGTCGACATCGGCGGCGAGCTCATCCTGGTGGACTGCGGGTTCACTCTCAAACAGACCGAACGCCGGCTGGCGCGCCTCGACGTGCGCCCCGGCGACCTGACCGCGGTCCTCGTCACCCACGAGCACAGCGACCACATCGGCGGCGTGGCCGCTCTGGCCCACAAGTACGCGGTGCCGGTCTACGCCTCGTTCGGCACGATGCGCGGCGCCCGCGGCGCGCTGCGCGGCAACGTCATCGACAGCCACGCGCCGTTCCACGTCGGCGCGGTGACGGTGAACCCGGTGATCGTGCCCCACGACGCCCGCGAGCCCACCCAGTTCTGCTTCGAGCACGACGGCATCAAGGTGGGCGTGGTGTCCGACCTCGGCCACGTGACCCCCTTCGTCTGCGAGCAGTTCGGCGGCTGCGACGCGCTGCTGATGGAGAGCAATCACGACGTGCCGATGCTGCTCGGCGGCCGTTACCCGGAATCCGTGAAGCGCCGCATCTCCGGCAACCTGGGCCATCTGTCCAACGAGCAGGCGGCCGGCCTGCTGGACGCCGTCGCCCACGACTCGCTGCAGGTGGTGGTCGGCCACGTCAGCGAGCAGAACAACCACCCGGATCTTCTGGAAGCGGCCTTCGAGCCGCTGCGCGCGCGGGTGGAGACCCTGGCGTTCGCCACCCAGGACGATGGCGCGGACTGGCTGGAGGTCGCGCCGGCCCTGGCCAGCCGCCGGCTCGCCCGCTGAATCGGCGTCTGCGGCCGGGTCAGCGGCTGCGGCGTTCGTCCAGCCACTGCCGGATCTCGGCCAGCCGGGGCAGCATCGCGGCGACCTCCCCGGGATCGAAAGTGCCGGTGAATTCCGCGAGCACCGGGAACATGGCGGCAATGGACTCGTCTCGGGCGGCACGGCCCGCCGGCGTGATCCGCACCAGCTTGCGCCGGCCGCTCGCCGGGTCCGGCATGACGGTCACGAAGCGCTTCTCGTCCAGGCGTTTCAGCGTGTTGGTCATCGCCCCCTTGCTGACCTGAAACGCCCGGGCCAGCCGCCCCGGGGTGGCCTCGTCGTCCACCCGCAGAAACCAGTTGAGCACCGAGAACTGGGACACCGTGAGCCCGTGGGGCAGGGTGCGCGCCATCTCGTTGCTGGTGAGCTGGGCGATGATGTTGATTTCGTTGAAGAACTGATAGGTCTGCTGGAGGCGGGATTCGGCGGGCATGGCGGACACGGGCGATGGATTGGGTGAATTGTCGCCAATAACCGTTCGAGATAAAACAGTTTGAAATTGAACAATGTGTCGGCTAGGGTGATTGCCGGTAACGCCCGAGGAGCGGATGATGCGGTGGATCCTGAGAATCGCCGGCGGTCTGGCAGCGCTGGTGGTGGCCGTCTTCGGCCTGCAGATGGTGGCTTCCGAGACCGGTGAGGTGGTGGTGCTGCACGCCACGGACTCGGACGGGTCCGTGGCCGAAACCCGGCTCTGGGTGGTGGACCACGGGGGGCGTCAGTACCTGCGGGTCGGCGCCGACGGCTCGGGCTGGTACTCGCGGATCGCCGCCCGGCCGGAGATCCGCGTGGCGCGCGGGGGCCAGGCGGCCGACTACCTGGCCGTCGTCGAACCCGAGTCCAGCGAACGGATCAACGCGCTGATGGCCCAGAAGTACGGCTGGCGGGATGACGTCATCGGCGCCCTGGTGGGCGGACGCGAGGGCTCGATCCCGATCCGGCTCGACCCGCGCTGACCAGGCCCGCAGAACCGACCGGCGCGTGGCTGGAAATACCCCCCGACTTCTCCCAGAATACGCGGCCTTCGACGCTCACACGCGCGAACACCTGGAGAGGTGCCGGAGTGGTCGAACGGGCCTGACTCGAAATCAGGTGACCCCGCAAGGGGTCCCAGGGTTCGAATCCCTGCCTCTCCGCCAAATGCCCAATAAAAACAATGGGTTACACTTACTTTCCCGGTCGTCCCCACGTAAGACCCTTCATAGCCTTGGCGCCTCCCACACACCAACGATGGGAGAAGACTCCATGACACCCGAAAAAAGACGCGCCCGGCTGGGCGATCCTGAAACCCTGAGCAGCTTCGAGCTTTCAGGCATGGCCCTGGAGATCGACGGCCTGCTAGCCCTCATTGAAACCCACTTCAGCCACGAGGTTGCCGACGCGGAAGATCCGCCGGCCTCTGCCTACCAAATGGGCCTGGAGCAGGTCGTCGTCGCAGCCAGGCAGAAGGCCAAGTATCTCTTCAGCGCCCTGGACTCCATCGAAACCTACGGTGCCCGGCCGGCGGGAGGGGAACAATGACCAGGCCAGCAACCCGCGTCGACGAAGAGGGCAAGGTGGAATACCTGGACGTCCACGGCGAACCGATGGACCACGACGGCCAGACCATGTACCGCCGGCAGGATCGGTACGAGTCCGCGATTCGAGAGAGCGGAGAGAGCTTCTTCATTCCTGACAGCCTCGCAGACGAGTTCTGGAGCACCACGGGTGATGACACTCTGTCCGCCGTAGCGAACGTGCTCTTGTACCTTGAAGGCTCCTTCGAAGGGAGAGAATCGGAGCTATCGAAGTCCGATCGAGATGGCCTGCGTTTGATCCTGAGCCAGTGCTCAGATCAGATCGACAAGGTCCTGGCGCTGCAGGCCGCGAAGCGAGCCTCGGAATCCCACTGACCCAGCGCCTCGCCCGGCTCCGTGCGAGCCGGGCATTTCACAACCCTTCACGGGTCCCAAAAGCCGCGTGCACACGACGACAGATCTCCTTGAATGCGGGCGATGTGGCCTTTTCCCGATATCCGCAGTCTGTCTCGGCAAACGCAGCATAGACATTGCCTTTGAGCAGCGTTCGCGCCATTTGCATTGGCTCGGCAAAGCATGTGAAGGACTCTCTAGGCTGGAGCCGGATGGGCAACGTCCGTTTTTGGTGCGGGTCCGTCAATCGCGGCGCTACGAGCACACCGCGGCGGGTCTCACCGCGAAACAAGACTCCGACCTCGTTGACTGTCACTGCGAATCCGCTGAGATTCACTACCTCGATTCCGACATTGTTCATCTCGGGCGGGACATTCGCGCTAGTGGTGGAGATCACGCCGCCGTCGACATGGAGAAGAGCCTTTGGGGTTACCCGCAAGCGGACCTTGGTCTGCAGGTACCCGTGCACCGTGTTGAAGACGCCTAGCACAGCACCAACCAGGGCTGTGCTGAGCGTGAGGAGATCCAGCCACGAAACCTCCATGTCACCTGCCCCTTAGTTTCTTGTATGGGGGATTCTACTCCCGGAGTTCTATCGCCTGCCTGGAGCGTTCACTGAAGAGCGTCCCGTCGCCCTGCTCGACCGACACCTTGAGGTTGTCCGCCACTAGGCGGCTGAAATCGTCACCGCCGCCCGTGACTTCGATCCGGATCCGTGACTGGCTGCGCTCCGTGTCGGAAACGACCGGGATGTCCCGCACCGAGCCCTGGGCGATGAACCCGCCGCCACCTCCACCACCAGCGCTGGCGCCTGACGCGCCACCCTGGAAGCTGGTGGACTGGATCGAGGCGATCATCGCGGCCGTGCGCGCGAGCGACAGCGCCGTGAAGGCAGCCGCTAAGGGTGGGCCGCCGACCTTCATCCCCTGCTCCCAGGCAGCCACAGCGGCCCCCTGGGCGCTGATCACGGCCTCAGCGAGCGCGAGGCCTTTCTGAATGTTGAACGCCGCCTTGGAGTTGGCCGCCACGCCCTGGGCAACAGACTGAGCCTCCTGAAGCAGCACCAGCCCCTTCTGCTTGGCCTGTGCCTTCTCGAAGTCCGCCAGAAACTTAACCTGGGCGGCAGCCACGCGATTGAAGCCAGCGCGAGCCTGCAACAGCCTGGCCTGGTTTCGCTCTTCCTGTTCGACCAGAGCCTGCTGCCGGCTATCTTCAAATCCGAGCTCCTGGGCCAACTCCTCTTCGAACCTGCGCTCGTTCGCCTCGAGGCGGGCTTGGAACAGCTCCTCTTCCCGTTCGAAACGTGCCTGGGCCTGGGCGTCCTCGAAACCGAGCGCTCGAGCAAGTTGATCGGCCCTGAGCTGCTCCTCTTCCGCGGCGATCGCCGCAGCCAGTTCGCGCGCTCCGCGGAGCCGAAGCTTCTGCTGGGTATCGAGGTACTCAGCCTCCTGGGTCAGCAAATTCTCGAAGTGCTTTGCGGCTCTATCCCTGGAGAGGTCCAAAGCTTCCTTCGTCGGAGTGGCGCCTGCTTCATCGGTAGGCGTCTGGGTACCGCCCACCTCGCCGGCATCCTGGTTGCGGAAGAACGCGAGCGCTTCCTTCGCGCCCTCTATCCTTAGGATGAGAGTGTCGACCTCAGCTTGCAGATCGTTGAAGTACCTCGAGCCAGGCGCAGCTTTCTGCAGCTCATTCTCCAGGCGCTCCCGCTGAAGGAACAGCCCGTCCAGTTGATCCTTCAGCTGCGTTTCCGGGCTGGCGGTGCCTGTAAGCACCTGGATCTTCTGAGCCAGTAGGTCGATCGTGTTGGCCAGGCTCTGGGTCGCTCCGACCTTCTGGTCGAGCAGGCTGAACGTTGAGCCCACGCTCACCTCGAGAGACGTAAACGCCCGGTCCAGATTGCTCGGGATCGCCTCGAACTCCGCCGCGATCTCTGGAGCCTGCCGCAGCAGGACGTTGATCACATCGTCCGCGAACAGCTTGCCCTCGATCACCATGGCGCGCAGCTCGCCCTGCGTGACCCCAAACCCGTCCGCGATCCGCTTCGCGAGCTCCGGCGTGTTCTCGACGATCGAGTTGAACTCCTCCGCCCGGAATACTCCGGCCGCGATCGCCTGGTTGAACTGGCGCAGGCCGTTACCCAGGGCCTCGTTGCTGGCACCACCGATCACGCCGAGCTGCTGCACCGTCTCCGTGAGGGTGAGCATCTGGGCATTCGTGGCACCGATGTCCTCCCGAACCCGGGACAGGGCCTGGAAGGTGTCGACGGTGCTCTCGAGCGCGATACCTGTGCTGATCGAGGTCGAGAGCAGCTGCGCCTGGACGGACTCGAAGTCGCCGGTGTCCTTCGTGGCCGTGCGAATCCGAGTCGAAAGCTGGTTGTATCGGTCGGCAAGCCTGGCGGCTTCTGTGATTCCAGCACCGATACCAAGGCCTCCCAAGGCTCCGGCGCCAAGCCGTGCTGCGCTTGTGAGACCGGCAAGAGATCGGTCGACGCTGCGGATGACAGCACGAGTCTTGTCTTGAGCCGTGATCTCAAACTCAGCTCGCGGTTTTCTAGGCATTTGGTTTGTACCCCCAGGTCAGTAAGAGCGCGATGTGCGAAATTCTCGTTGCGAAGCCATCGGAGAGAACCAAGTCTCGAGTCCAGACGGGTGCGCGACTGCCATCCTGCAAGGGCACGTTGGCTGCCCGGATTAGGCCGCATCGACAGGTCACCTGGCGGGTGGCCCAGTCGTCCAGCAGCTCGCCGCTACTCAGAATCAGCGTCAGCGCGTCGCGCTGGACGCCCGCTATTGGGCCGACCGCTACGTGGGCGCCGAAGACTGTTCCTTCAAAGGTCTCCATGTTCTCTGTCTCCAGGACGAATGGTTGCCGGCCGCGACTTCGTTTCCCGAGGAACGCGTTCCCTGAATCCGCCGGCTCTCGCGGTTGCTTTTTGACACTGCGGTGACTCACGAGTAAGACCGCTTCGGCACCTCAGGCGAGGTAGGAGCGGCCGCGCTGTTCCAGTTCGCGCTGCTGCTGCTCAGGCGTCATGGCCCGCGGCGGGTCAGACTTCCGGAAACCCTTGATCAGTCTCCGCGCGAGATCTCGGACGTTGATCCGGGCGTTGTGCGGATCCTGGTGAGCCTGTGCTGCGCGCGGAACCATGCCCAGGGCCTCGACCATCGCCCGGTGCGTGTCCTCGGTGATCCCGTCGACCTCGATCCCGGCCTGCTCGGCAATCTGCCGCGCTGTCAGAAGCTCGCTCTTGAGCGCCTCGACTGCCGACCGAGCCGCAGCCTGCGCCTGGTTCGCTTTCTCGAGATCCCTGACGGCTCCCGGCAGTCGCTTCGCTGCCTCTTTCGCTCTGGGGCCCGCCTCTTTGACTCGAGCGGCGGTGATCGCCTTCGAAACGCGTTCGCGATGGAAGTACAGCAGTTCCGACGATGCCTGGAGTTGGTCCTCCCGCTGCTCGAGCTTGATCAGCTCGGCAGGGTCTCCGCTCTCCAGGGCCTCGGCTCGCGCGGGTTTGGGGTCTCCGTTGCCGTCGTATCCGAGGGATTCGATCTCGGCATTCGTCGATCGCAGCGCTCGCTGGATCTCTCGATGAAGCGCCTCACACGCGGATTCTGAGAGCTTACCGGCGTGTGCGGCTTCGGCTCGGTCTATCAGCTTGGTGTCCATGGCTCAATTCTCCAGGCAGGTGAAACAGGGCGAGGGATTGATTCCCTCGCCAGGTGAATGGGTGTTAGGCGCTCCGCAGTCCTGGCATGTCCAGGTGGGCAACCCCGGTCGATACGCCATGGAGCTGCGGCGTTGGATTGCTGAGAGGCGCTGCGCCTCGTGTTCGAGGATCTCCCGGCGCCGGCGTCGGACCTCCAGGGCGAGGTCAATGTGGCGGTCAGTCAGGGTGGCTGGAAGTGCGATCTTGGTGCTTGGGGCCCGCTGCAGGACTGGCATCTGAGCGGCCGCAGCGAGGTTGGCGGAACGAAACTCGGCCGCGGCCGATGGGTCGTCTTGATCACGTAGCTGAGCCTCGATCGCCCACCGCGCGAAGTGAACCCTCGACGACGACTGCGAGGGTCCTTCGGGCGGAGGGTCGGCGGGTGGTGCGATCTCGCTCACGAGGCGCATCTCCAAGGCAGCGTCGGCATCAACCCAGCTCTCCTGCGCCATCATGTCGCGAATGCGCTCGATGGCGATGCCTGAGCGCTCGGCGAGCAGCTCCGCGAGGGAGTCGTCGAGCTCCTCCATGGAGTCGGCGACGTCCCGCAGTTCCGACGCGTTGCCGACGGCGATTCTGCCCGCTTCGTGGATCATGATGTGGCCGTTTCGGGCGATTGCCCGGTCCGTACACGCCATGGCGATCAAAGCGCCGGCACTTGCTGCTCTATGGATCGTGCAGAAGACGCCGAACCGGAACTCCCTGAGGGCGTAGAAGATCGCCACCGCGGTGCCGGAATCTCCACCCGGACTGTCCAATACGAAGTGCGCGTCCTTCTGTTGGCGGCCGGCCTCCAGCAGGTGGTCCCGCACGCCGGTAAGAGTGATGTCTTCGCCGACGATGCCGGTCAGGGAGAATCGGTAGGTCTCGTCGGGGTCCATCTGTTCCATCATCGTCAGCGCTCCTCTGCTGCGGCTGGTGGCGCGTCCCGCTCCCAGGACGCCTGGAAGGTTGCCAGGTGCTCGCGGAGATCCCGAAACTCGCTCTCGAGGAGCTCCACAGCCTCGGGGTTGTCAGGTCCGAGCACGGCCGTCAGGTCTCGCTGCAGCTGCTCGATGCGGACCAGGTGACGCCACCGGATGCGCCGCATCAGGCGTGACGCCTCAGCCTTTGTCATCCACTCCATTCGGGTCCTCCGTGAGCTTGAGGTAGAGGGCCTCGCGAATGCTGTCGAGCACGTCCTCGACGAGCTGGATTGCCGGGCCCGGGAGGCCTGTCCGTCGCTCGAGCATGTCGGGCAGGGTCGACAGTTCCCGATCGATCAGGGCGAACACTCGCGCGAACTCGGCCTCGACGTCGCGGGCGTCCATGAGCTCGCCGGCTGCCTCTCGCCACTTCAGCTCCTCCTGCTTTGATTGCCAGTAGGCCCTGGCGCGGAAGGGATCCAGCCTCTCGGGGTCGATCTCCTGGTCGCCGTTGGTGTTCTGGAGAAACTGGACGTAGGCCCGGACACATCCCGCCATGGGATACCGGCCCCTGCTGGCCTTCGGTAGGACGCCCTGGGCCGCGAGCTGCTGCACTCGGCGGTCAGTGATGCCCAGAAGGCCCGAAAGGAAGCCAGCCGACACCTCCGGGGACCCAGGGCCGCCGTCTTGCCAGCCAAAGAGATCGGCCGATTCACCCATGCGAAGCGAAACCCTTGGGCCATCTGAAAAGTCTGGAAGTCCGGGATCTTGCGCGCCCGTGGGTGGGGCCCTTCAGGAAGGACCCAACAGGGCGTGCAACGGCTGCAACACCCGACCCCCTTATCCACGTCTCGCGCGCGCGCGCGTAACGCCTATATGGGGGCGTGCCGTTGCGGGCGTTGCACGTGGCTAGTTCCATGCCGATTCGGGCTCCTCGGTGGCCTTCAGCGCCAGTCCCTCGCGGAACCTGCCGCCACGCGCCCGGCTGTTCCCGGCCGGGAATCCGGCGTTGTCGAGGTGCTCAGCGAAGGTGTTCTGGCTCCCTGGCCTGACGTTCGCCGCGTCGGCATACCGCTTCCAGGCGTTAAACAGGGCGCTGGGGCGCTCCCAGCGGTCGGGCGCGACCTCGCAGCAGTCCTCAAGCCACTGCTCGAAGAGGTTCTCGGCCGCGAAGTACTGGTCCGTGGCATCCGTCACCACCTTCGGGGGATTCAGGCCCTCGCGGTGGTAGGAGGCGGCGCCATCGATGATCCACTGGAGGATGCCCCCAGCCTCAGCCATGAGCTTCTCGGGCAGGTCTGGGTCGCGCTGGTCGGCCTTGAACGTGACCATGAACGGAAGCAGATACAGCCTGCGCTTGATCGCCTCGTCGACGTTCTTCAGGCGCGGTTTGTGGTTGCCGGCGACAAACAGCTTGAAGGTCGGTTCGAAGGTGAAGAAGTCCTGGCGCATGTACCTGGCGGTGATTGGGTCACCCCCGGTCAGCGCCTTGATCCTGCTCTCAGCCCAGGCGCGTCCTTCCTCGGTCTCCTGGGCGAGCACCAGGCGGGCCCCGCGCAGCATCGCTAGATCGGTGGGATGCCGGTCCGCATGGCTATCCGTGAACGTCTCCATGCTTGCCACGGTCGCGTAGTCGCCCATGATGCGCTGCACCGTGTTGAGCAGGGTTCCCTTGCCGTTGCCCCCTGGTCCGTACCCGAAGAACATCGCGTGTTCCCGGACCGATCCTGAGGCGCAGTATCCGAAGACGCGTCGGATGAACTCGATGTAATCCCGGTCGCCTTGGGTGATCTCCTCGAGGAAGCGGAGCCAGGCCGGGCAGTTGCCGCCAGGCGAGGCAGCGGTGGATTTCGTCATGTACTGGTCTGGGTCGCTGGCTTCGAGAGCGCCCGACCTCAGATCCACGATGCCGCTGGGTGTGTTCAGCAGCCATGGGCAGGTGTCCCATTGGTCTGCGGTGGCCGCGTAGCGTCTGTCTGCCTTGGCCATGCGCTCGACGGCGGCCACGACACCGGCCTTCATCCAGTCGCGATCGTTGTCAGTCGTGCGGCGGACGTGGGCGCGAATCCGGTCGTACACAGCCAGGGTGTCGTCCTCGCGCCACGTGGTGCCCGTCCACGTCATCCACCGGTTCCAGAGGGCCACGTACCGGAGAGTCGGCTCGGCAGCGCAGAACGTCAGGGCGAGAGAGTCCTCGGTGACCTCTCCGCGGCGCGCGCGGCGCTGGGCGAGCTGGTCGGCTCTAGCTCCGATGTCGTCGTAGCTATCGGCCATCCCGCACCCCGACGACCTCGCAAACCTCGGCGATCCGTGTGGCGGCTTGGGTGACGCGTCCCATATCAGCGTCGCTGAGCGCCTGCCTTGCGCGGATACGCTCTGACGCGATGGCGATGACGAATGCCTCGCGTCGTAGCAGCAGCAGGGCATCCCGGGTCCTCAGGCCGTGCTGGAACCTGCCACCGCGCGACTCCCGTGGAGGCTCGTCGAACAGGTCGGAAAGCGTCAGGCCGCAGGCTTCGACCACTTCGAGCGCTGAACAGCCGGCGCCGAAACAGTGCAGAAGCACCTTTCCATCGACCTCGCGGATACTGAGGGACGGCCCGCGGTCCTCATGTGCGGGGCATCGGGCCATCCATCGGTCGGGGCCGTTGGGGCGCACCAGGTCGAGCCGCTCGAGCAGCTGATCAGCCGGCATGGGTCCCGCCGGCGAGGCTCACCACGTTGTGGCATCCGTAGTGTTGGGCCAGCCCCCTGAGGGCCTCATCGCGGGTAATAGGTTCGCTCGCGATCATGACCAGATCACCGGGGACGGTCCGCAGCCGGTACCGCCACGCGACGAATCGATCCTGGTGGTGGAAGTCGGGCGCGGTGGTGGTATCCCTGGCGTCGCCGGTCCCCATCGGCAACTCTTGCCTCGTCATGACACCGGCGCCCCATCCGGGCCGTCGCGTCATGCTGCACCTCGCTCCCGGCTGCGCTCAGCCTCAAACTGTTCGATCTCCGAGAGATTCCATCGTGTGCATGCCTCGGTGATTCGTTCGGGCGGCGGGAGGATGCCGTTTCGGCTCCAACGCCAGATCGTGCGTTGAGAGACGTCGTAACGCTCGCTGAGCTGGGCGGCGGATGCGTATCGCTTCGTCATTGGCTGTCCCGGTTTGACGCTTCGGGACGCAATGTAGAGAGAGGGCCAGCATTGGAGGGAGGTGTAAACCCCAGCCAATTTCCTTGGGGTTTCAACCCGATTTCGTGATCACGTCACGCGCGACGGAGCGTGCATCTCGATTGGACCACTCGGGATTTACCAGCGGCAGGACTTCGCGAAGCAGTGCAACGAAGGTAGAGCGCTCTGCGTAGCTGGCTTTGGCATCCATGAACAGCTCGAAGTCGTGGACGGCCCAGTACACGAAGACCCAAAGCCCAGAATCTATCGGCTTGCCGGGTCTCGCCAGCACCAGGTTGGCATTCTCAGCCGCGGTTGCTAGGTCGGGAAGCCACGCTTCAGTGAGCTGCTGAAGATCTGGCGGCAGGCGCCCGGCGGTGAATAGATTGCGCCAGTCATGCGCCGTAAACGTGCCAGTGTGTTGCTCAATGGATCGCAGAAGTCTTGCGAGCTTCTCCATGCGCTTGCGCTGAATCCACCTCGGGGCGGCGCCTTTATCGGCATCGCGGTTGCGGTAGATCTGACCCGCTGCCCTGATCAGGCCATTGGCGAAGGCCTCAGGTTCGGGATAGCTGCCGAGGTGCCTGCGTACCACCTCCCGGATCGCTCGCTTGGCGCTATTGCTCAGCACGTTCGCCCCTGATTGGCGTAACTGAGGCTTTGGCGGCCGAGGTTTCGCTGCTGCAGAACTTCGCCCAGTCGCGCACGAGGCGCTGTCTCTTGGCGAGCAGCTCGTCTCGGGCGTAGGCGGCCCGCGTGGCGTCGCTGCTGACGTGTGCCAGCTGCAGCTCGCTCACCTCGTCCGCGTAGCTGGTGGAGTTGCGAGCCCAATCCTTGGCCGAGGATCTGAACCCATGAGGCACCGCCGCGACCTCCATGCGGCGCGTGACGGCAGACAAGGCCATGTCAGATAGCGGGCCACCCCGCGGTGCCCAGAACACATAGGGCGATTCCTCGTGCCGAGGGAGAGCCTTCAGGAGCTTCACGGCGGGCTCTGACAACGGGACCCGATGCTGCTTGCCGGCCTTCATCCGCGCGCCTGGAATTGTCCAGAGCTTGGCCTTCAAGTCGATCTCGTCCCAGGTCGCCAGGCGGACCTCGCCAGATCGTGCCCAGGTCAGAATCAGGAACTCGAGGGCGCGCGCCGCAATGCCTTTCCGGCCTCGCAGCTTGGTCATGAAGCCTGGCAGGGCCTGCCAGGGTAGTGCTGCGTGGTGGCGGACCTTCTTCACCTTCGACGGCTTCGGGAGCACGTGCTTCAGCGTCTCCCACTTCGCCGGGTTCTCACCGCTGCGGTAGTTCGACACGCGCGCCCACTCCAGGACGGTCTCCATCCGGCCACGTAGCCGGCTGGCTGTTTCCGTCTTGGTCTCCCAGATCGGCCGCAGAATGCTGACGATGTGCGCGAGCTCCACCTGGTCCACCGGCAGCGAACCGATCACCGGACTGGCGTACAGGTCGAGTGTGGATTTCCACTGTTGGGCGTGCTTCGGATTGCGGAACTCGATGGACTTGGAACGCCAGCAGGCGGTGGCGGCCTGGTCGAAGGTGATTCGGCGGGCCTCAGCGGCCCGCAGGGCGTCCTGGGCGGCGCGCCGGGCGGCGATGGGGTCGATGCCGTCCCAGACCTGCTGACGGTGCTCCCTGGCTCTCTCGCGGGCCTGCTCGAGCGTGACCGTAGGGAATGAGCCCAGACCCAGCTCCCGAAGTTTCCCGCCGACCTTCAATCGCTGGATCCAGCTGCGGGCTCCGCTCGGCTTGACGTTGAGATACAGGCCGTTCACGCCGCCGACGGCATGCATACCGGGCTTCTTGAGCCGGCGCACCTCCGTGGCCGACAGCTCCCGCGCAACCTTCGGCAATGTCTCCGCCTAGTGCTTGACCCAACGTGCGTCCCACTATAGCCTCCGTCATTGGGTGGCACAAGGTGTCACGGAGTGGCGGGGTAAGGATTCGGGAAACCCTGTGATTTCATTGGTTTTTTGGCGCGCGGTGTCGCGTGGTGTCATTGCGAAATGGCCGACTGCCTCTCCGCCAATCAAAATGGGGCCCAGCGGAGACTGTGTGAAAAGTCTCCGACCCCTGCGAAAATAGCCGCATCGTTTGGTGCGGCTATTTTCTATGAGTTACATAGACGGCGAGCCCCGCGGTCAG
>MDTG01447866.1_pt1 | contig 17754 bp, 21 predicted proteins | sample 811421 | NCBI WGS metagenome assembly MDTG01 (sample SAMN05326645, study PRJNA326480) | marine metagenome | isolation source: seawater | place: Pacific Ocean: South East | collected 2011 | reverse complement strand
GGTGGCGGAGACGAAGGGATTCGAACCCTCGAGACCCTTCCGGGCCTACTCCCTTAGCAGGGGAGCGCCTTCGTCCACTCGGCCACGTCTCCGCTGACCCGTTTAGCGAGGAGTTCCGCTGGGGACAAGGTCGATTCAGCTAAGTTTCGCCACAATCTTGAAAAAATTCTGCTTAACCGCCTCAGCTTGCACATCCGTGCAGACATTTACTGGCTGGGCGTTTGAGCTGGTCTTTGAGATCATTTCGCCGGAACGGTCTCCAGCACAGGTGACGCACAAAACATGCGGCTCGGTCGTGAAGAGCTCAGGCGCGATACAGGCCACCAGCGCGGATGGATCATGCATGCCGCATCCAGAGAATTTGCCAACAGTCTCGTAAAAATCAATGTAAAAATCGGCCATAACATGCAAAAGCCCGCCGATTTTCGGACTCTCCGACGCCAAGCGCGCAAAGAAGCTGCGCGGGCAGATTACCCGGTTGGTCACATCCAGTCCCACCACCGTAATATGGCAGCCATGACGTAGCACATAGTCGGCGGCATGCGGGTCGTGATAGAAATTGGCCTCCGCGGCCGCGGTGATGTTTCCCCCTGCCCACAGGCTGCCGCCCATGACTACCATGCCTTTGAGATTGCTGCAAAAAGATGGATCACGTTCCATAGCAGCCGCGATATTCGTCAAAGGACCAATGGGACAAAGCACCAGTTCCCCCCGATGCTCCCGTGCCATCCGCACCAGATAATCGGGGGCTGTCTCAGCCAGCGCATGGCGCCGGGTCGCGGGAACCGTGAGCATTCCAAAACCCTCCGCCCCATGCACAGCAGAGCTTGGCGGAAAGGCAGGCAGTACGCGAGGGCGGTGCAGCCCTTCGGCCACAGGAATCTCAATCCCCGCTTGTTCGAGCAAATACAGCGCATTGCGCGTGGCTTTGGGTGTTGTCACATTGCCAAACACTGTCGTCAGGCCCAAAAGATCAATCTCCGGGGCGGCTATGGCATAAAAAATCGCCATGGCATCATCAATGCCCGGATCTGTATCAATGATCAGTTTAAGAGCCATCGCGCATCCTCCCAAGCGGTTTACTAAATTGTGCAGGCCCTAGCCTAGGTGTTGAATAGAAAATGCATCACGTCACCGTCCTGTACGACGTAGGATTTTCCCTCTGCACGCATTTTACCAGCTTCTTTCGCAGCCGCCTCGCCGCCAAGAGCCGAGAAATCTTCATAGGCAATGGTTTCAGCACGAATGAAACCCCGCTCAAAATCACCATGAATAACTCCCGCAGCCTGGGGCGCAGTGGTACCTTGTTTGATGGTCCAGGCTCGCGCTTCCTTGGGGCCGACGGTGAAATAGGTCTCGAGCGCCAAAAGCGCATAGCCGGCGCTGATCAAGCGATCAAGACCGGCCTCCTCAAGTCCCATTTCGCTGAGGAACATCTCGGCCTCTTCATCGTCAAGCTGGCTAATTTCTTCTTCGATCTGCGCTGAGATGACGACATGGCTGTTGCCCTGCTCGGCGGCCATTTTTGCCACGTCATCTGAATAACTATTGCCAGTTGCTGCATCGGACTCGTCCACATTGCAGACATAAAGGATCGGCTTTGTACTGAGAAGTTGCAGCATTTTCCATTGCTTGGCATCTTCTGGATCGACCTCAACGGTGCGGGCTGGCTTGCCTTGCTCCAAAGCGGCCAAAGCCGCCCGCAGCAAGCGTTCTTGCTGCACGGCTTCCTTGTCACCACCGCGCACTTTGCGCACAATATTTTGAAGTCTTTTTTCAACGCTTTCCATATCCGCCAGCATGAGCTCTGTGTCGATGGTATCGGCATCTGCAATGGGATCGACGTGATCCGAGACATGCACCACATCACCATCTTCAAAGCAGCGGACCACATGGGCGATGGCATCGGTCTCACGGATATTGGCCAAAAATTGATTGCCCAGCCCCTCGCCTTGGCTTGCGCCTTTGACCAGCCCAGCGATGTCTACAAAAGTCATCCGTGCCGGAATTATGTTCGCCGAATTTGCGATCTGTGCCAGATTGGCCAGGCGCGCGTCGGGCACATTGACCTCGCCGACATTGGGTTCAATCGTACAAAATGGAAAATTCGCCGCCTGCGCTGAAGCTGTTTTGGTCAGCGCATTAAACAAGGTAGATTTGCCAACATTCGGCAAGCCAACGATACCCATTCGAAAACCCATGATGCACTCCTTCATTTTTTAGACCGCTCTTATCTGCGCCGGTCACGCAGGGCAAGCAGAACTGCGCTGTCAGCACGCCACGACAAATGTCACAGAATGCTCTGCGCTTGGCCAAAGTATATTGAACTTGCTCCGCCTTTGCGGCATGTCATGACCTAAGCAAAATGAAGGGCCAGATATGACACGGATCGACACAAAATTTGCAGAACTCAAAACCGCCGGAAAAAAGGCTTTTGTGACCTATGTGATGGCTGGAGATCCGACCTATAACAGCGCTTTGGAAGTGGTGAAAGGTCTGCCGGCCGCAGGCGTCGATATCATTGAATTGGGCCTGCCCTTCACCGATCCTATGGCCGATGGCCCCACCATTCAATTGGCCGGGCAGCGCGCGCTTGAGGCCGGAATGACCCTCGACAAGACCCTGCAAATGGTTCGAGACTTTCGGAAAACCGATGACAAAACACCGATCGTTTTGATGGGCTATTACAATCCGATCTATTCGCGCGGCGTGGCGCGCTTTCTGGCCGAGGCGAAAGAGGCTGGCATTGATGGGATGATCGTGGTCGATCTACCACCGGAAGAGGATAGCGAGCTGTGCATCCCGGCTCAAAAGGCCGGCTTGAATTTTATTCGCCTGGCCACACCAACCACCGATGATAAGCGCCTGCCCAAAGTCCTCACCAATACCTCTGGCTTTGTCTACTATGTCTCAATCAATGGCATCACTGGCGCTGCGGCCGCGCAGGCCAACAATGTGGGACCAGAGGTCGCGCGTATCAAAGCGGCCACCGATTTGCCGATCATTGTTGGGTTTGGAATTCGTACTCCGCAAAATGCGCATGACATCGCATCCGTGGCCGATGGCGCGGTTGTGGGCTCTGCCATTGTGGATGAAATTGGCGCGGGCAAATCCCCTGCGGAAATCTTGAACTTTGTGAAATCCCTCGCAGACGGGGCCCATTCCGCTTAAAGCCAAAAGGAGCCAGCATATGCCGCTAAAAATTCGCCCTCTTATGGCTGAGGACCGGACGGATTGGGGGCAGATGTGGGGCGATTACTTGTCGTTTTATGAAACGGATGTTGCGCCACAGATCTATGAGACGACCTTCGCACGGCTGATAGATTCGACCAATCCTGTGCAAAACGCACTGGTTGCCGAGCTGGACGGCGCAGCCGTGGGCATTGTCCATTACATTTATCATGCGCATAATTGGCGGGCGGAAGATGTGTGTTATCTGCAAGATCTTTATGCCAAAGAAGCGGTTCGAGGACAGGGTATTGGACGCGCTTTGATTGAGGCGGTCTATGCCGCCGCAGATGCCAATGGCACTCCAAGCGTTTATTGGATGACCCAAGATTTCAACGAAAATGCGCGCTTGCTCTATGACCGGATCGGCACGCTGACACCCTTTATAAAATATTCGAGGTGATATCATGACCATTCATATTGGTGCGCAACCTGGCGAAATTGCTGAAACGGTGCTCCTGCCGGGGGACCCTTTGCGCGCGAAATGGGCGGCCAAGACCTTTTTGGACGATGCCAAATGCGTCAACCAAGTGCGCGGTATGCTGGGCTATACCGGGCTCTGGCGCGGCAATCCTGTGACCATCCAGGGCTCTGGCATGGGCATGCCAAGCCTATCCATCTACGTAAATGAGCTGATCAAAGACTATGATGCAAAAACATTGATCCGCATTGGCTCTGCGGGTGGTATGAGCCCCAAGGTCAAGCTGCGCGATGTGGTGATTGCCATGACCGCCTCTACCCTCTCCACCCCGTCGCTTGGCATGTTCAAAGAGATCAACTTTGCGCCTTGTGCCGATTATGGCCTGTTGAAGGCGGCTGTGACCGCCGCGCGCAAACAAGGCATCACTGCCCATGTGGGCGGCATTTATTCGTCGGATGTGTTTTATGATGAACGCCCAGATCTCAGCGAGCAAATGACCCGCCACGGCATTCTCGCCGTCGAGATGGAAACCGCTGAGCTGTACAATCTGGCGGCCCGCCACAATCGTCGCGCCTTGGCCGTCTGTACCATCTCCGATCATCTGCTGACCCATGAGGCCCTGCCCTCAGAGGACCGGGAACGCAGCTTTGGCGACATGGTGCAGATTGCCCTAGATGCCGCGTTTGCCTAACCGGCCATATCCAAGCAGATAAGGCGATCTTGCCGCGTATTTCGACAATTCACAAAGCCAAGATTCAACCGGCCCTGCCCAGGGCTGGTGAAAATCTCCCAGGCATGGGCCCAGTGCCGACCTGTTTTCTGCAACAGCCGAGCGGGCCGCGCTTACACCCGCCGTTCGACCATCATTTCTTTGATAGAAGCAATTGATTTTGCAGGATTGAGCCCTTTGGGGCAGGTTTTGGTGCAATTCATAATAGTGTGGCAACGGTAGAGTTTGAACGGGTCTTCCAGATTGTCCAAACGCTCGCCCGTGGCCTCATCGCGGCTGTCGATAATCCAGCGATAGGCGTGCAGCAAAGCTGCTGGGCCGAGATAGCGATCACCATTCCACCAATAGGAGGGGCAAGAGGTCGAGCAGCAAGCGCACATCACACACTCATAAAGCCCGTCTAGCTTTTTACGATCCTCAACGGACTGCAACCATTCTTTGGCCGGCCGGTTGGTTTTTGTCTCAAGCCAAGGCATGATAGATGCATGCTGCGCATAAAAATGCGTCAAGTCTGGGATCAAGTCTTTCACAACCGGCATATGCGGCAAAGGATAGATCTTCACGTCACCCTTGATCTCATCCATGCCATAGATGCACGCCAGCGTGTTCACCCCATCAACATTCATCGCACAAGAACCACAAATCCCCTCTCTGCAGGATCGACGGAAGGTCAACGTCGGATCAATTTCACTTTTGATCTTGATCAAAGCATCCAAAACCATAGGGCCGCAGGTGTCCATATCCACAAAATAAGTGTCGACCTGTGGGGTTTTTCCATCATCCGGGTTCCAACGATAAATCTTGAAAACCCGCAGATTTTTCGCCCCTTCCGGTTTCGGCCAGACCTTACCGCGGGTGATGCGAGAATTTTTCGGGAGTGTCAGTTGTACCATATTATTTCTCCACAGAGCAGGCGCAGACAGCGCCGTGCAGCCAATCAAAAAACGACCGCAACGGTCTCATCGGGTGATCTGCTAAAATCCGCATCCCCTAAGACAGCTTTTCAGTCAAACAGCTCAGCACCGCCGGGCGCTGGATAATTTCATTGGCCAGTTCAATAATGACCGGGCTGGGCACCATGCCAGCAAAAGCGGCTATACGGGACACCTCATCAGCCTCAGCGGCGAGGACCATACATTCCGCAAGGACCTGCCCATTTTTTGGATCCAACTGTTCCTGCGCCATTGGGGACAATACCGTTAGAGCCGCAAGCTGAGGCTGGGAAAGCTCCGCGAGGCCTGCCCCGCCAATCAACGTCACAGCCGCCGCCGTAAAATATCCCATGCACCGCATCAGAAAGTTCTCACTTTCGGTGCGATCTGTGCCAGGGAAATGCCGCCTTCTTCTTCGGTCGTCAGCCTTTCGGTGATCACCGGCCTATGGCTCAACTCTACCTTTGATCCATCCACCCGAGCGATGGTGTGCACGCGCCAATTGTCATCATCACGCTCGGTGAAATCCTCATGCGCATGCGCGCCGCGGCTTTCTTTGCGGGCCTCTGCACCTACAATGGTCGCCATCGCGTTGGGCATCAAATTGGTTAGCTCCAAGGTTTCCATGAGATCCGAATTCCACACCAAGCTGCGGTCGGTCACTTTAATATCGCTCATTTTATCGGCTACGGCGGTCATCTTATCGACCCCGTCTGCCAAGGTCCTCGAGGTACGGAACACCGCCGCATCCGCCTGCATAGTTTTTTGCATCTCTAAACGCAGCTCTGCGGTCGGCAAATGTCCAGCCGCATGACGCAGACCGTCAAAGCGGTCGAAAGCTTTATCCACTGAAGCCATGTTCATCGCCGCAGCTGGAGCTGCCGCATCGACAGTTTTGCCAGCTCGGATCGCAGCAGCGCGGCCGAAGACCACAAGATCAATCAGCGAGTTCGACCCCAAACGGTTGGCACCATGAACGGAGGCACAGCCCGCCTCCCCCACGGCCATCAGACCGGGAACAGTCGCATTTGGATCCTTGACCGTTGGGTTCAGCACTTCGCCCCAGAAATTGGTCGGAATACCGCCCATGTTATAGTGCACCGTCGGCAGAACCGGGATCGGCTCCTTGGTCACATCAACGCCTGCAAAAATTTTGGCCGATTCTGAGATCCCCGGCAGGCGCTCTGCCAGCGCTTCGGGCTGCAGATGGCTGAGGTTGAGGAAGATATGATCCCCCTCCGGCCCAACACCACGCCCTTCGCGAATTTCCATGGTCATGCAGCGCGAGACATAATCGCGCGGCGCCAAATCTTTATAATTCGGCGCATAGCGCTCCATAAATCGCTCATCTTGCGAATTGCTGAGAAAGCCGCCCTCTCCGCGCGCGCCTTCGGTGATCAAACAGCCCGAGCCATAGATGCCCGTGGGGTGAAATTGCACAAATTCCATATCCTGAAGCGGCAAACCTGCGCGCGCGACCATGCCGCCGCCGTCTCCGGTACAGGTATGCGCCGACGTGGCACTGAAATAAGCGCGTCCATAGCCACCTGTGGCCAATACAACCGTTTTGGCGTTGAAAACATGCATGGTGCCATCATCAAGCTTCCAGCATACCACCCCTTGGCAGACCCCATCGTCAGACATCACCAAGTCAATGGCGAAATATTCGATGTAGAATTCTGCATTATTTTTCAAAGACTGGCCGTAAAGCGTGTGCAAAATCGCGTGCCCTGTTCGGTCGGCAGCGGCACAGGTGCGCTGCACCGGCGGGCCTTCGCCAAATTCTGTTGTGTGGCCACCAAAGGGACGCTGGTAAATTTTGCCCGCCTCAGTGCGCGAGAAAGGTACGCCGTAATGCTCAAGCTCATAAACCGCCTTCGGCGCCTCACGAGCGAGGTATTCCATGGCATCTGTATCGCCCAGCCAATCAGACCCTTTGACCGTATCATACATATGCCATTGCCAGCTGTCTGGGCCCATATTCCCGAGACTTGCCGCGATACCGCCCTGGGCGGCCACCGTATGGGAACGGGTCGGGAAAACTTTGGTGACGCATGCCGTGCGCAACCCTTGTTCGGCCATGCCGAGTGTGGCTCGCAAGCCAGCGCCCCCGGCCCCAACCACCACAACATCAAAATCGTGGGTTTCATATTCATAAGCAGCCATAGGTATGGTCTCCGAAACTTAAAGGGCGAGGCGCGCGATGGCGAAAACAGCCACAGCGATGGCTGCGTACGACACACAGGTCATGACAACGACCCAAACCTTGCGGGCCAGGCCTTGTACATAGTCCTCAATCAATACGGTCACACCGTTTTTGAAGTGTAGCAATGCGACAACAAAGGTCAAAAGCGCCACCAATGCGGGAAACGGGAGGGCAAAATAGGCTGTTACGGCCTCAAAGTCTTGCCCAATTATAGGCCCGACGGTGAAGACAAAGAGCGGCACCAGGATCAACAAAGCCGCAGAGGAAGTGGTCATACCCCAAAAATGCTCTGTGCCAGTTTTTGCGGCACCAAGACCGCTCGCGCGTTTACGATCCGTTAAAAAAGCCATGCTGTGCGCTCCTATAGCCATATGACAGTGAAAGCAGTGAGCATAAGCGATCCTAGGATCATCATCCATCCCATACGCTCAGCGGCTTTCAACTCAAGCCCGCGCCCGGTGTCCCATATCAAATGGCGCAGGCCACCAAGCATGTGATACCAAAGCGCCCAAAGGGACAGAAGAAGCACCAGGTCGCCAAACCAACTTGTGATCACGTATTGCACCCAATCGAAAGCCGCCGCGCTGGTCGATGCCGCCAACAGCCACGCGATCAATAGAAGTGTCGCGGCCAAGAGCGCATTGCCAGTGATCCGCACAAATATCGAAGAAATCGAAGTCATTTGAGGTCGGTAGATCGTCAGATGAGGAGATAATGGGCGATTGCCGCGATTTACATCAGCCATGGAGTGTCCTTCTCAGCGTTGCTAAGTAATACTAAGCGAGTCCATGCCATGAACAAGCCCTGAAGGCCACAGTTTTGACGGGCAAATTACCGCAGTCTAGGCGCTCATCGCCGATTTTTTAAGTTTTGTGATCATGAATAAAATTTGTGATCACAAGAATTTGCCCCGGCAGGCGCTCATCGCGGGATAAAAGCCCAATAATCGAGATCCAACAGGACATCGCTACGATATTTACCATCTTCCCCGCGCAGATTCGGCGTCGAACCCTTATGCGCCACCAGCCGCAACCGCAGAGCACCCACGGAAGGGATAGAGGTCTCAGCCTTGTCTAGCACCTCACTCCAAGCGCGCAGAGTGTCCCCTGCAAAGCACGGGTTGGCATGGGCTCCGCCATTGATGGCTGCAAGCATCTGCAGATTGCCCAGCCCATTAAAAGACAAAGCCCGGGCCATAGAGATGACATGCCCACCGTAAATCAAGCGCGCGCCATCCGAGCGGACGGTGGCATCGAAATGGACCTTGGCCGTGTTTTGCCACAGGCGCGTTGCCATCATATGCTCAGCCTCCGACAGGGTAACCCCATCTATGTGGTCAATCACCTCGCCAACACTGTAATCAGCATAAAGATAAGAACTTCCTGCTAAATCAGCATGATATTCGGAAAAATTTAACCCATTTGGCACACTCAAATCCGAGGCCGAGACCGCTTTTTCAAGCTCAGGAACAACGGTTTTCGGCGCTGGGGCCGCTTCATCTCTCTTCCGCACCATGACCCAACGCACAAAAGACATCACCGTCTCATCGGCCTGATTGAACCCTTCACTGCGCACCCAAACCACACCAGTTTTGCCGCTTGAGTTTTGCTTCAAACCAATTACGGTTGAGCGCGCGCGCAGCGTATCACCGGGATAAACGGGAGCGAGCCAACGCGCCTCCGCATAGCCCAAATTGGCTACAGCGTTCAAAGAAATATCTGGCACGGTTTTGCCAAAAACCACATGAAAGGCGATAAGATCATCCAGCGGGCTTTGCGCCAAGCCGCAGGATTGCGCAAAACAATCGGACGAATAGAGCGCGTGGCGCGCCGGATAAAGCGCGTGATAGAGCGCGCGCTCACCTGTGCCCACCGTACGCGGGACAGCGTGATCTATAACCTGCCCAACACGGTAGTCCTCAAAAAACAATCCTGGATTGGTCTTCATTATTGCGCTCCCAGTTTCATCTCAGGACTATAAGTTTCCTCAACATCCTTCACGACCGCCTGGCCGCAGCGCATTACGCCCACTGTGGCATCATGGGCATAGGCTGGATCGCCATAAAGCTCCCAGCCTTGGGATAGGGCTTCGGTCACCTTATGGCAAAACCTCGACGAATCATCATCAGTCAAAAATCTGTAAATTTTCACGCCAGACCCTCCAATTTTGCAATCATCGCAGCCTTGGTCAGAGTGGCGCGGGCGGTTTCAATATGCAAATTCTCCACGATCCTTCCATCCACGACCGCAACGCCAAGCCCCTCTGCTGTGGCCGTCTCGAAGGCCGCGATTTGCCGTTCAGACAGGTCAATCTCCGCATCGGAGGGCGCAAAGACTGCATTGGCAATGGCCACCTGTGCCGGATGAATCAACGTTTTGCCGTCAAAGCCCATATCGCGCCCTTGACCGGCCTCAATTTCCAGACCTGCATCGTCCTTGAAGGCGTTATAAACCCCGTCCACAATCACAATTCCAGCCGCTTTAGCAGCTAAGACACATTGACTTAACGCCGCAAGCAAAGGCGCCCGAGCCGGGTCAAACCGTGTGTTTAGATCCTTGGCCAGATCATTGGTGCCCACCACCATGCCGCCCATTCGCGGCGCATCGGCAATCTCAGTCGCATTCAAGATACCGCGCGGGGTTTCCATCATCGCCCAGATTTGCGTGTTCTCAAAGCCCTCATGCCGGTCCATCATGGCACCAAGCTCAGAAATCATCTGCGCATTATCAACCTTGGGCAATAAAACAGCCTTAGGCCGGACTTCGGCAATCGCAGCAATATCCCCCGCACACCAAGGTGTATCGAGCCCATTGATGCGAATGATTTGGCTGCGAACGCCATAGCCTCCTTCTGCCAAATGCGCCACCAAAGTTGCCCGCGCAGGGGCTTTTTCTTCCAACGCTACAGCGTCTTCCAAATCAAAAATTATCGAATCCACTGGCATGCTGCGTGCTTTATCGAGCGCGCGCGCCCGGCTGCCCGGGATATAGAGAACAGAACGATAGGGACGTAGAGTCATTTTAGCCTCGCAATAATGTTGCGCACAACTGCCACCAATCGCAGTTAAAATTCAAGTGCGATTTGCCGCATTGCAGCAAATTCTCTCGCTCAGCCGACAGCGGAGCCTCGCCACCCTGCAAGTTTAAGACAATGTTCCCTTGGCACGCTGCGCAATTGGGTGTAACCGACCTTTCAAATTCACATTTGAGGAAGATCCCCATGGCACGACCCAAAATTGCTCTCATTGGCTCCGGTATGATCGGTGGCACATTGGCTCATTTGGCCGCCCTAAAAGAACTTGGTGACATTGTTCTTTTCGATATTGCCGAAGGCATGCCCGAAGGCAAAGCCTTAGATATCGCGCAATCTGGCCCATCCGAAGGCTTTGATGCGGCGATGTCTGGCACGCAATCCTATGCCGATATCGCGGGCGCGGATGTTTGTATTGTGACCGCCGGTGTGCCGCGCAAGCCTGGCATGAGCCGCGACGATCTTCTGGGAATCAACCTCAAAGTGATGAAATCCGTGGGCGAAGGCATTCGCGATCACGCGCCAAATGCTTTTGTGATCTGCATCACCAACCCGCTCGACGCGATGGTCTGGGCCCTGCGCGAATTCTCCGGTCTGCCGCATAATATGGTCTGCGGCATGGCGGGCGTGCTTGACAGCGCGCGGTTCCGTCATTTCTTGAGCCTAGAGTTCAATGTCTCCATGCGCGATGTCACAGCCTTTGTGCTGGGCGGTCATGGCGACACGATGGCGCCCTTGGCCCGCTATTCCACCGTGGGCGGCATCCCCCTGCCCGATCTGGTGCGCATGGGCTGGACCACGCAAGACAAGCTAGATGCAATTATCCAGCGCACCCGTGATGGCGGCGCAGAAATCGTCGGGCTGCTCAAAACCGGCTCAGCCTATTACGCACCAGCGACATCGGCAATTGAAATGGCCGAAGCCTATCTGCGCGATCAAAAACGTGTGCTGCCCTGCGCGGCCTATGTCGATGGCGCCTTGGGGCTGAAGGGCATGTATGTGGGTGTGCCGACCGTCATCGGCGGCGGCGGCGTTGAGCGCGTCATTGACATTCAAATGAACAAAGACGAGCAGGCGATGTTCAACAAATCTGTCGAGGCGGTCAATGGATTGGTTGCCGCATGCAAAGCGATTGATGAAAGCCTGACTTAGGAGCTATTGCCACCGCACCCGCGGCGCGCGCAAACTTGAAAACTCCTCGCCCCGGCGGGGAGTTGTCACCTTTCCCCTGACAGCATCTGCAAACCACGCTCGGCAAGGCTGCGGGTCGATAATTTTTCGTCATAAAAGACCTCTGCATAATCCAGCCGCCAAACCAAGTGACTTGGCCCGGAGACAACACCAGGCTGCGCCTGCCTGCCCGCCGGCAGGCGCAGCTCTCATTTCATGTTGAAATGGCGTTATGATACTCTCATCATTATGGAAAATATATCAACAATCTAGCTTGCAATATGCGTTTAAATTTCTAAACTTTCTCATATCACCGATTTTCGATCTTGGTTTTATGATGGATCCTTTTGCCCAAAGCCTGCAAGCTCTTTCAAGAGCGGATGCGCACCCCTTGGATGGGCAGCATCTTAATTGCCTTCCTGCTGTGGAATTGGCAGCCGCTTTTTTATCTTTTCGCAAGCGACACCGCGCTTCTCGCACGATTTGCCTATTTCGAGATGCACACCGATTGGCGCAGCCTCTTTGCCGGCCGCATCATTTCCGGTTTCGTCTTTGCCGCGGCAAAGCCATGGATTACCCTATCGATGGACCGGCTTGGGGCGCAGGCGATACATTGGAATAGATTACATGCCGACATACTCGCGTCAGACCGACAGCTCAAATGATTGCAGAGCGACTCCGAGCTATTGCGGTATAACAAGCTTTAGCACCCCATCGGGCCGCCACCACGGGTGGATATATCGACCAGGCCGCAAAAATCGGAAGAAAGTTTGACCACAATTGCGGTGCAAGGTGCCTCAGGCTATTGCCTGAGACACATCTGAATTAGACGTAATAAGCGTCGCGGTAGACATGGCGCACGATGTCTTGACGGCCCAGGCCGCGTTCGGCCAGCTCTTCGTCGCTCAAGGCGCAGAGAAATTCAATCTGACGTACCCGCGATTGCGCTGTGCTGATAGATACTAAGAAATTAAGAATGCCGTTGAACACGCGGTTCACACTGGCGGCGATGCGGTTGCCTTGTGGGACGTCTACGATAGTTGCCATTGGAAAAGCTCCTGTGTTGCGTTGACACTCAAATAGGTGCGATCCACAGGGTTGAGCAGTGCAAAAAACCACATTCCCGCTATGCAGCCGCTGCATAGATCAGCTGGCGCCTAGCGGTCCTGAGCATCTCCTTCGCTGGCGCCCATCACAGATTTGATCACTTTGAACAAGCGCAGGCCGAAAAGACCCAAGAGCCCACCGAACAAAACCGTGAAAGCCGAGACCACCACACCCGAGGATATCGCAGCGATGGCGACGCCGAGGAGCAGCAAAACGAAGGTAATCGTGCGGTATTCCCCCTCATGCACAGGAAATTCATCCAAACGCGGCTGAATCAACTTGGACAAGAATGGCTCTACAAAAGGGGTGGCGAAACCTGCAATCACAGAAAGGACAAAGGTCAACATCGGCGCATCTCCAATTTTCGTGACTATTTATCGAACCGTTAACATGGGTCGTGACGCCGCGCCATACAAGAAGCGCGCCTTTGATTGCAAACGCTCTCGTGTGACGCAAATTTGCACTGGCAGCGCCCCTCCGGCCCGGTTAAACATCAGCTATGATAGATCGTTTGACTTTCACCCGCCCCGATGATTGGCATCTGCACTTACGCGATGGCGACATGCTGAAGGCTGTGGCACCGGAAAGCGCGCGTGATTTTGGACGCGCTATTATCATGCCAAATCTGGTCCCACCGGTGGTGACCGAAGCCCAGGCCGCAGCCTATCGCAGCCGCATCATGGCCGCCCTGCCCGCTCAGTCGGATTTCCAACCGCTCATGACACTCTATTTGACCGAAGAAACTGACCCGGAAGATTTGGCCGCGGCCCATGCCTCGGGACTGGTGACGGCGGCGAAACTTTACCCTGCCGGAGCGACGACCAATTCGGCCAGCGGCGTGACAGATTTTGACAAGCTGCAACCGGTGCTGGAGAAGATGGCCGAAATTGGCATGCCAATGTGCGTGCATGGCGAGGTCACCGATGCGGATATTGATATTTTTGACCGCGAAGCGGTGTTTATTGACCGGGTTCTCGATCCTCTGCGCCGCCGGGTGGCGGGGCTGAAAGTAGTTATGGAGCATATCACAACCGCCGAGGGCGCTGGCTATGCAAAATCTGATCCGGGCCAGCTGGCCGCCACGATCACGACCCATCACCTGATCATCAACCGCAATCATATTCTCGCTGGCGGAATAAAGCCCCATTATTATTGTCTGCCTGTGGCCAAACGCGAGACCCATCGCCTAGCCCTGCTCGACGCGGCAACAAGTGGCAATCCGTGTTATTTTTTAGGCACCGACAGCGCCCCCCACACCGATGAGGCAAAGCAAAGCGCCTGCGGATGTGCCGGTGTGTTTTCGGCGACAAATACCATATCGTGTTTGGCGGAAGTTTTTGAGGCGGCCGGAGCGCTGGATCGGCTTGAAGGTTTCACCGCTCTTTTTGGCCCACAGTTTTACGGCCTGGCGCCGAATGCCGATACGATCACCCTCACAAAGGGAGATCCGGTACAATTTCCCAAGCATATCGACTCGGGCGCCGGTCCGGTCACTCTCTTCAATCCTGGCTTTGATCTTCACTGGACCGTGTCGAGCTGAGCGCATAGCAACAAAGGGCCCTGCTCATGATACCAACAAGCTATCCCGACCAACGTGAAATCGCGCGATTGACCGCTCGAATGCTGCTGGAAATTAAAGCCGTGCATTTCAATGCCGATGAGCCCTTTATATTGGCCTCGGGCAAGCCATCTCCAACCTATATAGATTGCCGCAAACTGATCTCCTTCCCGCGTATTCGCAGCAATTTGATGGATTTTCTGACTGTGACAGTGATGCGCAACGCTGGGTTTGAAGCATTTGATAATGTTGCCGGCGGCGAGACCGCCGGTATCCCATTTGGCGCATGGGTGGCCGAGCGGATGGCGCTCCCGATGACCTATGTGCGGAAAAAACCCAAAGGCTACGGCCGCAACGCCCGCATCGAAGGGGCCATGTCCAAAGGGCAAAGGGTTCTGCTGGTCGAAGATCTGACCACCGACGGTGGATCGAAGCTCTCTTTTGTCGATGCCATTCGAGAGACCGGCGCAACCTGCGCGCATACGGCGGTGATTTTTTATTACGGAATTTTCCCGCAAACCGAAAAAACCCTTGGCGATCATGGGGTGACTTTGCATCACCTATGCACATGGTGGGACGTTCTGGCGGAAGCTCGAGCACAGGGCGCATTTGATAGTAAGACGCTGCGCGAGGTGGAAATCTTTTTGAAATCTCCCGAGGCGTGGCAAGACGCGCGCGCCAAATAATTTCCTAGGAAAAACCTGTGGACAGAATGTGGACAAGTTGGCCCGCTATGGCGGCGCTATTGCGCTGCAAAGTACATAGGCCGTCGCGCGCTACCAGATCTAGCACAGAATCGACAAATTTGCCGCTATGAGCTCTCAATCCCTGGCTTATCCACAGGTTGTGCACCGATCTGTTCCACATGGCCAAACATCCTGAACTGCAGTAATCCTAGATCACTGAGGAGACGGATATGAATGAGATTGCGAATCTGCAGCCCCCTGCGAGCGACGTAGCGCCTCTTGGCGTGCCGCATTCCATTGAGGCTGAACAACAATTGCTTGGCGCCATCCTCACGAACAACGATCTATACGACCGCGTTGCGCAAATTTTGCGAGCTGAACATTTTTATGACCCGGTCCATGCGCGGATATTTGAGACCGCAGCCGCCCGCATCGCCAAAAATAACCTGGCCAGCCCCGTCACTTTGAAGGCCTTTTTGGAAGATGATGCGGGGCTCGCGGAATTAGGTGGGCCCGCCTATTTGATGCGACTCGCAGGCGCCGCAATATCCTCTTTTGCCGTGCGCGATTATGCCGAAATGATCTACGATCTCGCCATCCGCCGCGAGTTGATCGACTTGGGCAATGAGATCGCTGCGAAGGCGGCCCTTGTTGAAGTGCAAAGCGAGCCTATAGAGCAAATTGTTGAAGCCGAACAAAAACTCTATGCTTTGGCTGAGCAAGGCCAGACCGAGCAAGGCTTCCAATCGTTTCTTACCGCCGTCACCGATGCGGTAAAAGTGGCCAATGCCGCCTATCAACGCGAAGGCGGGCTGGCTGGCGTATCGACCGGGCTGATTGACATGGACAAAAAGCTGGGCGGGCTGCACCGGTCAGATCTTCTAATTTTGGCCGGTCGCCCCTCAATGGGCAAGACGTCATTGGCCACCAATGTCGCGTTCAACATCGCACGCGCCTATAAAAAAGGGATCACATCCTCTGGTGAAGAGGGGGCAGTTGACGGCGGGGTTGTTGGTTTTTTCAGCCTCGAAATGTCCGCCGAACAGCTTGCATCACGTATTTTATCTGAGGTCGCGGAAATCCCCTCAAACCAAATCCGTCGGGGTGATTTTACTGAGGGTGAGTTTCGCCGAATTGTCAATGCGGCCAAGGAGTTGGAGGCCGCGCCCTTGTTCATTGATGACACGCCGGCGCTGCCGATTAGCCAGCTGGCCGCCCGTGCTCGCCGCTTAAAGCGTACTCATGGGCTCGATGCGTTATTTGTGGACTATCTGCAACTGGTCCGCGGAACGGGTCGGTCAGAAAACCGGGTGAACGAAATTTCCGAGATCACCATGGGCCTAAAAGCCATCGCCAAAGAGCTCGATATTCCTGTCGTGGCCCTGTCACAACTCTCGCGTCAGGTGGAAAACCGTGAAGACAAGCGGCCACAGCTGTCGGATCTGCGTGAATCTGGCTCGATCGAGCAAGATGCAGATGTGGTGATGTTTGTGTTCCGCGAAGAATATTACAAAGAACGCGAAAAACCCGGCGATCACGAGCTCGACAAAATGGCCATTTGGCAAGAAGAAATGGAGCGGCTGCATGGGAAGGCCGAGGTGGTCATCGGAAAACAGCGGCATGGACCCATTGGCACAGTCGAGTTGAGTTTTGAAGGGCAGTTCACCCGCTTCGGCAATCTTGTCAAACCATGGCAACAATCACTTGAGGATGAACTCTAGCGCCTCGGTCGATTGACCCTCTGCACATTTAGGCGCATAAAATAGTAATGAAATTTGTAAGTATTAGGACCGAAGCGCCCCATGAGTACAGGAAATTTAACGATTGATCTGAAGGGGATCGCCAATAATTGGTCCGCTTTGGATCGCATGTCTTCCGAAAATGTTGAAACTGCCGCTGTGGTTAAAGCGGATGGCTATGGTTTGAATTCCGGGCGGGTTGCCCGCTCGCTCTATCCGGCCGGGGTGCGGCATTTCTTTGTAGCTGCCGCAGAAGAGGCTTCATCCATTCGCCGCGAATTGGGCGATAATGTGACCATTTACATATTCTCCGGGCATATGCGGGGCGATACGGAGATGATTCACGATCTGCATCTCGTCCCCTTGCTGAACTCTTTTGATCAGCTTACGCGCCATTTGGAAGCCCTCCCCGGACATGCCTTTGGGATCCAACTTGATACCGGCATGAACCGCTTGGGCATGGAAGCCTCAGAATGGGCAGCGGTACGGGATTTGGTGGTAGACTTGAACCCGAGTTTGATAATGAGTCACCTGGCCTGTGCCGATGACCCCGATCATCCGATGAACCGGCAACAATTGGCGCAATTTTGCGCGATGACAGATGGGTTGGGATTAAAGCGCTCGCTGGCCGCGACGGGCGGGATATTATTGGGACCAGAGTATCACTTTGACATGACCCGCCCCGGCATCGGTCTTTATGGCGGTGCACCCTATGAACAGGCCGAACCTGTGGTGCATTTGTCATTGCCGGTCATTCAAATACGCGATGTCGCCGAAGGTGAAACTGTGGGCTATGGCAACAGCTGGAGCGCCAGCACCCCGGCCCGCATCGCGACTGTGGCCGCCGGCTATGCCGATGGGCTGCTGCGCGCCCTGTCCAATAAGGCGTCGCTTTGGCACCAAGACCAAGCCTGCCCCATCGTGGGACGCGTCTCAATGGATATGAT
>MDTG01065446.1_pt1 | contig 17755 bp, 11 predicted proteins | sample 811421 | NCBI WGS metagenome assembly MDTG01 (sample SAMN05326645, study PRJNA326480) | marine metagenome | isolation source: seawater | place: Pacific Ocean: South East | collected 2011 | reverse complement strand
TGAAAGAGCAATTAAGTTATTCAAAAAAAAATTCGGATCAGGAGCTTTGATATTCTCAGGAGGTGTTGCATCGAATCAGTTTATTAGATCTAAACTAAAAATGTTGTGTGATAAATTAATGATTAAATTTGTTGTCCCTGAATTAAGCTTATGCGTTGATAACGCAACAATGATTGCTTGGGCTGGAATAGAAAAACTTCAAAATGGAGAAACTGGTGATTGCTTAAATTCAAAACCTAAACCTAGATGGGATCTTCAAACAATATGCTAAAAGTAGGAATAATTGGATCTGGACAATGGTCATTAGCATTATCAAAGGTTTTAAAAAATGTTAATATATTAATTAAAGCGAGAAAGATTGAGAAAGCAAAAAAAATCTTTAATGGAACTGATAAAATCTCATTAACTGAGAGTTTTTTAGATTTAAGTAAGTGTGATTTAATTTTTTTAGCAAATCCATCCCAAACAGTCAGAGAGAATCTAGATAAATTAAAATCAGAATCAAAAGTAATAAATTCAAAGTTTATTATTTGTTGCAAAGGTGTTGAAAAAGATAGTAACAAACTCATCAGTCAAGTCGTAGAAGAATTTTTTCCTAAAAATCATTTGGCAGTTTTATCTGGTCCAAACTTTTCATCTGAAGTCATTAGCGGTTTACCAACTGCCTCAGTTTTTTCATCGAATAATAAAAAACTTTTTGAATTAATTTCAAATATAATATTACAGGATAAGTTTAGAATATATTTTAATACTGACCTAATTGGAACTCAAATTGGAGGAGCGATGAAAAATATAATCGCAATAGCCTGTGGTTTTATTATTGGTAAAAATTTGGGAAATAATGCAAAAGCCTCAATAATCACCAGGGGCTTATCTGAAATAGTTGAACTAGGAATAAAAATGGGAGCATCTAAAAATACTTTTTATGGTCTTTCTGGAATTGGCGACCTAACTCTAACCTGTTCTTCATTGAAATCCCGTAATACAAAACTGGGTTATAATCTTGCCAAAAAAAAAAATACAAACGCATCAAATCAAGTATTAGAAGGAATGGAATCTTGTGAAAGCATATGTGATTTAGGAAAAATTCATAATGTAGAGCTTCCTATCTGTAATTCTGTAAGAAAAATAATAAGAGGATATGAGTTCGAAACAATAATTCATAGTTTGTTGTCCAGACCATTACAGTTTGAAACATGACACAATACATAGTTATATGCATGGACAAAAAAAAATCTCTTGAAAAAAGATTAAAAAATAGATCCTTACATCTTAAACATTTAAAATCACTAGGTAAAAAACTTTTATTAGCCGGTCCAGTATTAGATAAAAATGATAAACCTAAAGGGAGTATTCTTATTCTAGATTTTGAAAATTTAGAAAAACTCAAAGATTTTCTTGATTGTGACCCTTATTCTCAGGTTGAATTATTTGAGTCAATAACCATTGAAAAATTTAAAAGAGTTTTTTAGTTTTTTGATGTATTTCATTCATAAACTGATATATTTTTTATTTGTGAGGAGAGAATGGAACTAATTAAAAACCAGTTAGATTCATTGTGTTTAGAATTTGTTGATTATGAGAGAGAATACGCTAGCTCTATCTCAAATCCTAACAAATTTTGGGGTGAAAAAGCAAACACAATAACATGGATAAAAAAGTTCTCAAAAGTAAAAGAAAGTTTTTTTGGAGATGATGTAAAAATTAACTGGTTTGCAGATGGAACTTTAAACGCCTCTTATAATTGCTTAGATAGACATTTAAAGGATAGGGGAGATAAGTTAGCAATAATTTGGGAAGCAGATGATCCCAAATTAAGTAAAAAAATTTCATACAATGAATTACACAAAGAAGTCTGTAAATTCGCCAATGGTTTAAAATCAATAGGTGTAAAAAAAGGTGCGAGAGTAACAATTTATATGCCAATGATTCCTGAGGCTGCTGTTGCAATGTTGGCATGTGCCAGATTAGGAGCTATTCATTCAGTGGTCTTTGGTGGTTTTGCACCTGAATCACTAAGAAATAGGATCGAAGACTGCAACTCATCTTTCATTATTACAGCTAATGAAGGAATAAGAGGAGGTAAAAAAATTCCACTGTTATCAAATGTTAAAGAAGCTGTAAATGGATATAAAGATTTGAAAAAAATTATTGTTGTAAAAAGAACTTCGTCTATTAAATTCTTTGATAAGAAAACAGATGTATGGTACGAAGATCTGATTGCAAAACAATCAGATTTCTGCGAGATATCCGAACAAAAATCTGAAGACCCTCTCTTTATTCTTTATACATCTGGCTCTACGGGTAAACCCAAAGGTGTATTGCATACCACAGCCGGTTACTTACTTCATTCATCTCTTAGCCACAAGATTATTTTTAATCTTCAAGAGAATGATATTTATTGGTGCACAGCTGATGTTGGTTGGGTGACTGGTCATTCTTACATTATTTATGGCCCTCTTTGTAATGGAGCAACAACTTTAATGTTTGAGGGAATCCCTACATATCCAACTGCTTCTAGGTTTTGGGAAATTGTTGAAAAATTTAAGGTTAATATATTTTATACAGCTCCAACAGCAATTCGAGCTCTGATGGGTTTGGGCGAGAAATTTGTAAAAAAAACTGATAGATCATCACTCAGGATTTTAGGTACAGTTGGAGAACCAATTAATCCCGAAGCTTGGAAGTGGTATTATGATATTGTGGGTGAAGGAAGATGTCCAGTTATAGATACATGGTGGCAAACTGAAACTGGTGCTGCATTAATTTCTCCAATTGCAGGAACAACACCCCTAAAACCAGGGTCTGCGACATTGCCTTTCTTTGGAGTTGAACCCTTAATTGTTGATAATCATGGAAATGAATTAGAAGGGGAGTGTGAAGGGAACCTATGTATAAAAACATCTTGGCCAGGAATGATGAGAACTGTCTATAAAGATCATAAAAGATTTGTGAAAACTTATTTCAAATCATTTAAAGGTAAATATTTTACAGGTGATGGATGTAAAAGAGATAAAGATGGTTTTTATTGGATAACTGGTCGTGTAGATGATGTCATCAATGTATCCGGACACAGGCTGGGCACTGCAGAGGTTGAGAGTGCTTTAGTGCTCCACAAAAAAGTTTCAGAAGCTGCAGTTGTTGGATATCCTCATGAAATAAAAGGGCAAGGTATTTATGCTTATGTAACATTAATGACTGGGGAGGAATATTCTGATGAGCTAAGAAAGGAACTAGTTTCATGGGTAAGAAAAGTAATTGGCCCAATTGCTTCACCGGATATAATTCAATGGGCTCCAAATCTACCAAAAACACGCTCTGGTAAAATAATGAGAAGAATTCTTAGGAAAGTTGCTTGCAGGGAGGAAGACACGATTGGCGATGTCTCAACACTGAACGAACCTGATGTTGTTAATGAATTAGTTCGTAACAGGTTGTAGTTGACTAAAAATCATAACAAATTCCTTTTTTTTCCCAATCACCATACCTAGTTGGTTCAGGACCATCAGGTCCTCCGATCTCTTTTGTCTTTTTTTTAGAAATTTTTTCTTTAGTTTTTTTTGATTTTAAATTATTAGTCATTGTAGTACCTTAAATAAATTAAAAACCATAAATTGTTGCTAAATACAAGAGAAATCTCGACAATATTAATTTCTAAGATCTATAAAGGAGATAGTTTAGAAAGATCTATTTTATTGGAAAAGAACTTTCAAAGACTTGAAGGAAGAGACAAATCGCTTGTCATTCTTATTGTACTTAATACTCTGAGAAGAAATGGTCAAATTGATTATGTGATCTCAAAATTAGCAAAAAAACCATTCAAAAAAGATTCTTTTTTAAAAAATCTATTAAGAATTTCTATCTCTCAAATACTCTACCTTGACATCCCGCATCACCCTATAGTTAATATTGCTGTAGAAATTTCAAAAAAATATGGTTCTGAAAAATTTGTTAATGCCATTCTCAGAAATATCTGCAGAAATAAGCAAACCATACTATCTGAAACACCGGATCATTTAAATATCCCCGGGTGGATAAAAAAGGATATACTAGATGTATTTAATAAAAAGAAACTAGAAGAAGTTGCCTCACAAATTGTAAAAGAGCCATTTATTGATATAAAAGTAAAGAAAAAAGAATTTGCTTCAAAAGACTGGACAAAGATTCTAAATGGTAAACATATATTCACAAATCTAATAAGAATTCAAGAATCACAAAATATTGAAAAATTACCCTACTTCAAAGAGGGTTTGTGGTGGGTGCAAGGATTATCCGCAACATTACCTGTTACAATAATCAATAATATTTTTAAAAAAATTGTGAGGCCTACAATCTCCATTTTAGATGTGGGAGCAGCCCCTGGTGGTAAGACTCTTCAATTAATGGATTCAGGTTATAGAGTAACTTCTTTAGAAATTTCAAAAAGAAGAATAAAGAAACTTGAAGATAATCTAAACAGACTAAATTTTAAAACAAAAATAATTAATAAAGATTTCCTAAAATTTAAAAGCAATTGTTTATTCGATTGTATATTAATTGATGCACCTTGCTCTGGTTCAGGTTTAATGCAAAAAAAACCAGAAATCTTAATAAGAGACAAAAAAATTCAATCTCTTGTTGAAATGCAGAGTTTGATGTTAAAAAAAGCTACCTCATTAGTTAAAGTTGGTGGGTATATAATTTATTCTATTTGCTCTATACTTTCAGATGAAGGAAAAAACCAAATAGAAAACTTCTTAAAAAAACAAAAATCATTTACTTTCGAAAATTTATTTGGGGAAATTAAAGAATTCGGTCAAGTAATAAATAATAACGGTTTTATAACTTTACCCTCTCTATCAAATAAAGAAGGTGGAATTGATGGATTTTTTATTACCTGCCTAAAAAGAAATAAATTATAATTTAATTGATGAATCAACTTTTCAAAAAAATAAGAGTCTCACTTTACTATAAAAATCCATTTTACGATTTTCTATTAGAAAAAAATTCATCAAAAGAAATTATTTTTTTTCCAGAAAACCTATGGACTGGTGATTCAGAAAACGGCAAGAGAATCGTTGAAGGATTCATAAACTTTAATGGTGAATTAGTAAAATTTAAAGATCATATATGGGAAAAAAATAATGCAACAAAGTTCTGGAATGAACAACTTCATAGTTTTAGTTGGATAAAAGATGTAAGGGCAGTCGGTACAAATAAAGCTAGAATATTTCTCCGAAATAATATGAAAGAGTGGTTAAAAAAATTCAGAAAATGGGACTCTTTTAGCTGGAAAGCTGATATTTTGTCAAAAAGAATTTGTTTTCTATTGAGTAATCTATCTTTTTTCTATAATACGGCTGATGATGAATTCCAGAAAACATTTTCTAAATCGATAAATAAACAATCAAATCATTTAATGAATATCCAGAAAAATGTTGGTGATTCTTCAACAAAAATTTATCTAGCAAAGTCTATGATCATTTCTTCATTATGCTTTAAAAATTTGAGGAATAAGTTTGGCTCAGGTATATCAATTTTAAAAAAGATTCTTGATTCAGATGTTTTAGAGGATGGGATGCATTATCTTAGATCACCTAGTGAACATTTTTTTTTTTTGCAGTCCTTAATTGATATAAAAAGTTTCTTAGGGATTTCAAAAAATAAAATTCCTCAAGAATTAAATAATAAAATATCTGTCATGTGTGCAGCACTAAAATTTTTCAAAATTTCAAATAGAGAACTATCAATATTTAATAAATATAATTTTGTTGAAGAACAGGAACTTAATGAAGTTATCAAACGTTCAAATTCAAAAATTAAAGTTCCTCAATCACTTAAACACTCTTCTTTTGAGAGAATTTCTGATAATAGGTTAATTTTTATCATGGATTGTGGAAGGCCCACAAAAGAAAAAACTAATGCCGGTTCATTGTCATTTGAATTTTCACATGGAAATGAAAAAATAGTTGTTAATTCTGGCTCACCTTTTATTAACAATAAAGAGCTAAATGAAGCAATGAGGTCAACGGCTGCGCATAGTACAGTAAATATTGATGACATAAATTCTTCTGATATTTTTTTTAATAAAAATACTACAACCAGGATTGCTGAAGTTTGGTCGGAGAGGCTTCAACAAAAAAATAGTGTTTGGATAAATTCCGCGCATTCTGGTTACAAAAATTTTTTTGGTATGGTTCATAACAGAAAAATTCATATTGACACTGAGAAATTGGAAATTAGAGGTCAAGACTATTTCTCAAAACCAACCAAGTCATATGAAAAAATTCCAAAAAAGATAAATATAAGGTTTCATATTCACCCTGATATAAAATTGAATGCTACAACTAGTAAAAAGAAGGTTGTATTAAAACTAAAAAATAATCTTGGGTGGGAATTTATATGCTCTGAACCAAGAATAGAAATCAAAGAAGGGATATATTTGGGTACAAAAAAAATGATTCAAAAAAATAACCACATTCTAATTTCTCAAAATATTATTCCCGATAAAAAAATTAAATGGCTTTTCAGGTTAATAAAGTAAATATTTAAAGTGACCAATAGTTAGGCAAACCCTTTTTCCTGAATTTGCCCTTAATATCAAATACAAATGCACTTTCCTTTAAAAGAGGTATAAAATCATTATAAAATCTATCTAACAAAACTTTGTGAGGAACTGATAAAATTATTGCGTCAAAAAAATTTTTTTTCATTTTTTTAATATCTTTAAATTCATATTTTTTTAAATCTGAAATATATGGATCATAGAAAATTATTTTATGATTTTTTTCTTTTAAATATTTCATCAGAGAAAGGCTTTTTGAGTTTCTAAGATCAGGGACATTTTCTTTAAAAGTAATTCCTAAAAAAAGAATTTTTGATTTTTTCTTTAATTTTTTACAAATCTCTCTTCCAATAAAATCAACCATTTTATCATTAGTGTTTCTCCCTGATAAAACAACCTCAGGATTAATTTTTAATTTTTTTGCTTTTTCTGCAAGATAATATGGGTCAACTCCAATACAATGTCCTCCAACAAGACCTGGCTCAAAATCAAGAAAATTCCACTTAGTCAATGATGCATCAAGCACATCGTAAGCACTAATATTAATCTTATTACAGATTTTAGCTACTTCATTTATAAATGCGATATTAATATCCCTTTGCGCATTTTCTATAACTTTTGATGCCTCTGCTACCCTTATATTTTTAGCTAAAAAAACTTTTCCTTTTGTTAGCTTAGAATAGATTTCTTTAAGATCATTTTCTACTCTTACATTCTGACCAGAAATGACTTTATTAATCTTATCAATAGTATGCACTTTATCTCCGGGGTTAACTCGCTCAGGTGAATATCCAAGGAAAAAATCCTTACCTGATTTTAATTTATTAGAATTCTTCTCTAAACTTGGGGCACATATTTCTTCAGTAGCTCCTGGATAAACAGTACTTTCAAAAATAACTACATCTTCTTTTTTTAAAATTGGACCTAAAATTTTACATACATTTAGCAAAGATGAGAAATCTGGTCTTTTCTTTTTATCTATTGGCGTGGGCACTGTTGCAATAAAGTAGTTACATTCTTTGATATCATTGATGTTTTTGGTAAAAGATAATTTTTTTTTTTGCTGACTTATTAATTTAGATGCATCAACTTCGAGAGTTAAATCAATACCTTTCTTAAGTTGACGTATTCTGGTAGAATTGATATCAAACCCTATCACATTATAGTGAAATGATAATTCTAATGCCAGAGGAAGTCCAACATAACCAAGACCAAGAACAGCAATTTTTTTTTCCTTCATAATTTATTTTGACTTTTTTTTTTAGAATATGACCGTTTTTTTTATACCCCTGATGTTATATTTTTTTTGTGCCTTATCATTAAAAAAAATAATTGTTTTTTTTAGAAACACATCTTTAATTGATATGCCCACTGAAAGAAGTAATCACACATCTCCTACTCCCAAAGGAGCTGGGATCATAGTAATTCCATTCATAATTTTTTCAAGTATATTAGTTTTTTTTCTAAATGAGATTTTAGATGTAAAATGGATCGTTTTTTTTGTTAGTTGTTTTATATTGATGATTATTTCTTTCATTGATGATTTATACAATTTACCCTCGACCCTCAGGTTAATTGTTCATTTTTTTTGTGTAAGTTTGTCCTTATTTTTCCTAAAAGAAGAAATTCTCGAGTATTCTCAAAATTTAGAAATTTTTAAAATATTAGGACTTGGTCCAGAAATTGATTTTTTCATAGTTACTTTTTTTCTGATATTTTTCTGGTTATGGATTATAAATTTATTTAATTTTATGGATGGTATGGATGGCATCACATCTATTCAGGTAATTTTTTTAGCTTTAACTACCAATACTTTATCATTAATTGGGTATTTGAATCAAAACTTTCAGCTTTTAAGTATTTTAATATTAGCAGCATTTTTGGCTTTTTATAACTTCAATAAACCACCAGCAAGAATTTTTTTAGGGGATGTTGGATCTATTCCAATAGGTTTTTTATGCGGTCTTATAATAATAAATGGAATGCTTTCATTTAATGTTTTTGTCCCTTTATGTATAATAATTATGTATTATCTAGTTGATTCGACATTAACATTATTATTAAGATTAATTAGGGGCAAAAATATTTTTAAAGCCCACAGTGATCATTTTTATCAAAGAATTTTGAGAAGCGGACAAAGTCATTATCAAGTTTTACTAAAATTTATAGCTCTCTCATTTCTTCTTTTCATTTTTTCAATATTATCTACTCAGTTTTTTTTATTATCTCTCTCTTTAGCTTTTACATCAACAATAGGATTAATTATTTATTTTTGGAAAAAAGGAAAGAATGAATAAAAAAATCTCTATAACAATCCTTCATGACTTTATTATTTTTTGTCTATCATTTTTTGTTGCATTATGGTTAAGACTCGACTTTGAATATTCAATCTACTTATTTTCTAATCTTTGGCCTTTTTCAATTTTTTATGCTGTTCTTAATATTCTAATCCTAAGTTATTTTGGTTTATATCATGGAATTTGGAGGTATGCTTCCATGCATGAAATTCAATCAATTTTCAAAAGTATTTTCATATCAACTCTTATTATAATTTTTTTACTCTTCCTAATTTTTAGACTTGCTGAAATTCCAAGATCTTTTCCAATTCTTATTTTTATAGTTTCACTATTCAGTATTACTGGACCAAGAATTTTCTACAGGATTATTAAAGATAAAATTTCTAGTTCTAGTTTAACTAGAATTCCGGTTATTGTTGTTGGTGATAATAATGCTTCAGAAAATTTTATACGATTAACAAAAATAGAGAAAAAATCACCATACTCTGTTGAAGAGATTTTAGGGACAAAAGATTCTAATATTGGACGCAGGATTCATAATATTCCAATTATTGGTAGTACTGGAAAACTAGGGTCTTTTGATGACTATCTAAAAAAAAGGTCAAAAGATGCTTCAAAAAAAATTCCTCAAAGAATAATTATAGCTGACAATACTCTGGATCCTAGGGTTATCGAGGAATTATATATTATTTCCCAAAAAAATGGTTTGGTGATTGGAATCCTTCCAAAGATGTCAAATGTTTCTGCTACCTCTGATCAGAAATTTTTAACAAATCCAATTGCAATCGAAGATATCTTGGGAAGAAAACAAAAAGTACACAACCCAGATATAATTAAAGAAGTAGTTAATAAAACTATATTAGTTACCGGAGCCGGTGGAAGTATTGGGGGTGAATTGTGCAGACAATTAAATAACCTTCAACCTTCAAAAATAATTTTAGTTGAGGAAAATGAGTTAGCTTTGTATAGAATCTCATCTCAACTTTCTGTGGATTTTGTTTCCTCAATTACTGATGTTAGAGATTCAGAAAAAATGGAGTATTTAATAAAAAAATATAGGCCAGACATCGTATTTCATACAGCTGCTTTAAAACACATAACTTTTGTTGAGGATGAGCCAATGGAAGGGCTAAAGACTAATTTTCTTTCAACTGTAAAACTATGTGAATTGTGTAAAATATATGAGATAAAAAAGATGGTTTTTATTTCTACTGATAAAGCAGTAAATCCTTCAAATATAATGGGTGCAACCAAGAGATTATGTGAAAAATATATACAAAAGATTTCCGCTGGTTCTGATAAGACAATTTTTTCAATTGTCAGATTTGGTAATGTTTTAGGATCTACGGGTTCTGTTGTTCCCTTATTTGAAAAACAAATTAAAGAGGGAGGGCCGATAACAATTACCCACCCAAAAGTTACAAGATATTTTATGACAATTAGAGAAGCCGTTGAATTAGTGCTTATATCTTCACAATTAATAGTAAGAGAAAATGGAGAAATTTTTATTTTAGAAATGGGTGATTCTGTGATGATCAAAGAATTAGCAAAAAGAATGATTGTATTATCTGGAAAAAATGAAAAAGATATAGAAATTAGATATACCGGACTAAGAAAGGGTGAAAAAATAAACGAAGAGTTATTTTTTAGAGATGAAAAAATCGAAAAAACTGAGGTTCCCGGAATTTTATCAACAACTAATAAGCTTTATGAAGTTGAAACTTCAAGTTATAATAATTTAGTAGTTCAGATTCAAAAAAATAATCAGCAAAAAACATTAACTTTATTTAAAAAACTTTTACCGGAGTACAAAATATAATCAATGAGTGACTTAGAAATTAAAAGAGCACTAGTATCTGTATCTAATAAAGATAATCTTGGTGAACTAGTAAAATATTTTATAAAATATAATGTGGAGGTTTTAAGTAGCGGTGGAACCTATAATTTTTTAAAAAAACTTGATTCAAGTCTTATGGTTCAAGAAATTTCGGAATTCACAAATTTTAAAGAAATATTAGATGGTAGAGTAAAAACTCTCCACCCGTTAATTCACGGAGGAATATTAGCAAAAAAAAACAATCCTCATCACCTAAGCCAATTAAAAAAACTCAAGATCCCGCCAGTAGACCTTGTGGTGGTTAATTTATATCCATTTGATAAAATTTCATCTAACCCAAAATCATCAGAAAATGAATGTATTGAAAATATAGATATTGGTGGACCATCTTTGATTAGAGCAGCTGCTAAAAACTTTAGCAGCGTTAATATTCTTTCATCTCCTGATGATTATTTAGAGTTTATAAAAAAAGCTGAATCTAATAACAATTCGACAAAATTAGATTTTAGAAAGAAATTAGCAGAATTGAGTTTTCATAGGACTGCAAATTATGAAAGTTTGATAGCTAACTGGTTTAGTAAAAATAAAATGAATTCATTAACAGAAAATTCCTCATTTCCTCTAAAGAAAATTTCCAATTTAAGGTATGGAGAAAACCCTCATCAAAAAGCTTCTCTATACCAATTAGGTAATAATTTTATTTCTAAGATTTCTGGAAAAGACCTTTCCTTTAACAACATTAACGATTTGGAAATAGCAATGGAACTAGCCGAGCAATTTTCTAGACCATCTTGTGTTATTCTTAAACATGGAAACCCTTGTGGTGTTGCAATTGATAAGTTCCAAAAAAATGCATACAAAAAAGCATTGGAATGTGATCCTATTAGTGCCTTTGGAGGAATAGTTGCTTTTAATAAAATTATTGATGAAAAAACAGCAAAATTAATTCTCAAGATTTTCACGGAAATAGTAGCTGCACCTGGTTTTACAGAAAAAGCAATTGGAGTACTAAAAACAAAAAAAAATCTTATACTTGTGAAGTATAACTCTTCCAAATCTCAATACAAATATCATATAAAATCAACTAGAAATTTCTTGTTAGTTCAAGAACGAGATACAAAAAAAATTGTAAATAACAGTCTTGTTTTTAAAACCACAAAAAAAGCTAAAGATAAACAAATTAATGATATGATTTTTGCATTTACAGTTTGTAAATTTTTAAATTCAAATGCTATCGTTCTTTCAAATAACCTTCAAACTGTTGGTATCGGTGTGGGTCAAACCAATAGGCTTGATTCAGCTAAGCAGGCGATAAAAAGAATGAAAAAGAATTTTAAGCAAATCACTCCAGTACTAGCCTCAGATGGGTTTTTTCCGTTTCCAGATATTATAAAACTTTCTTCAAAAAACAATATATCAGGAATAATTCAACCTGGTGGCTCTAACAATGATAAAGTTGTTATCGAAGAATCAGAAAAACAAAAAATACCTATGGCATTTACTGGCATAAGACACTTCAAGCATTAATCTTCTTTAGAAAGAAAGGAACTAGAGAAATTAAAAAAAACATGGGAATTATTGTTAATCCCAATCTTATTGAACCAGTTATTTCAATTACCAGACTCACTAATAATGGGCCCAAAATAGCACACATGTTCCCGAAAATTGAAAAAATACAAAAAGCTGAAACTTGATCCTCATATTTTATCCTTTTAACTAATACACTTCTGCTAGATGCTTGAATTGGGCCTATAAAAAAACCTATGCCCAATGACAATAACCAGAAGAACATTTTACTTTTTAAGAAAAAGAGAATTGTTGTCAAAATCAACAACGCTAGAATACATGTTCTAACATTTTTCTCAGATCCAATTTTATCTTCCACCCTTCCAAGAACTAAACATCCTAATATTCCAAAAAGGTTAATGAAAATCCCCAAAAATAATAATTCTTTTTCGGAAAAAGAAAATAGGAAGCTTGCAAACATAGAAGCAAAAGCAAAAATACAAATAACCGCATTATTAAAAAAGAAATAACTTATAAAAAAACTGTATATTTTTAAATTACCGATGTTCTTAAAAAAATTCAGAAGATTTGGAATTTTAAATTCAACATCTTTAAAATTTCTCATATGAAACATCCCAAATAAAAAAGTCCAGAATGCTACGAAAGGTCCTATCAGTAAAAAAACATTCATACCCATTATCAAAAAATCTTGTCTCTCAAATAAATTAATTAATACCAATATTATTGCTAAGGAAATTAACCCCCCCAAGTATCCAAAAGCCCAACCAAGATTCGAAACCAAACCTTCCTTTTTTTTTTCAACTACCCTATGTAGCGAAATATTATAAAACAAATTAATTATTTCAAAAGAAATTAGCGAAATTGAAACCAATACCAATGGCAAATATGCATTGGAACCTTGCTCAAAAAAGAACAAGCAAAAGGATGACAGAATAAGAATATAGAATGAATAAAGAAAAAATTTATTACTTAACACCCTGAATAATTGTCTACCTTGAATCAATATTATTGAAAAAACCAAGAAGCTTAAAACACTTGCGGAAGAGATTGCAAACCCCCAGTTACTTGTGCCCACTTCAGGGGTTGAGGCAATCATTTTTGCATAAAAAGCTCCATAAAAAAATGTCAGAATTAAAGTTGGATAACTTGAAATACCAAAATCAAAAAAACACCAAGATAATATTTTCCTAGATTTTAAAATTGATAGCATTGAAATATCTCTTTTTAATTACAATTACCATTTCTCATAGTGCAAGGGTTTACCTCAACTGATTGGTCTGGGGTACTCAAAGTAATTTTTTCTTCAATTGCAAATCTAGACCTATGGGATGTTTTTGATGGTACCATTTTTTTGTTTTTTCCTCCTTTTAAATTTTTTAAGAAATTTATAACTCCAGCTCTTGATTTTAACGGATTAAGGAATATGTATGTAAAACTCCCGCCTATGAATGTATAGTTTGATGCCTGCCCAGTTCCAGAAGCAAAAGACAATGTGCCTAATTCTAGCAACTTCGTTCCTGGCGCAACATTACTAACTGAACCCTCTCCAGAGAGAATTAATGTTTCTCCACCTGCTAAATTACTAATTTTTAGTTCTTCTGCTTTTATATCCGTGGATCCACCAGCTTCACGAACACCAGATATACTTATAGGTCTTTGCGTAACTAAAAGTGTTGCATTATTGAGTGAATAGTTTGGATTAGCTGATGCCAAAGTCCCAATGTTCGATACTCCCTTTGATCCGACAGCAGATGACCCAGAAAATGAACCGGAGCCAGTTAAAGAGACGCTATCTGCACTAATTAGATTTGTGAACGATGAGAAGTTTGATCCAAATGCTGTGTTTGTACCATCATAGTTTTTTGAACCTGATGCATTAGTAGTCAAAGGATTAATTTGTAAAGTATGGGTTCCTCCCGTAAGAGTATAATTTGAAGCCAACCCACCGTTAGATCCATTTCCTAGTGAAAAGGTCCCAATTGAAACTGATTTACCTACACCAACATTCTTATTTGATAATGAGCCTGTACCTGAAAGCGTTAATGTTTGAGAACCAATTAATCCAGAATTAATTGATAGACTTGATGCTGAAACATTTGTTGAACCATCATATGTTTTAGATCCATCAAGATTTACTGCTTTTTTAGTTATGTCGATTGTAACTGTACCAAAAGAATAATTTGAGGCAATTCCACTCCCATTGCTAAATGCAAGAGTTCCTTGAGTGACTGATTTTGCGTTAGCTACATTAGCGTTGCTAATACTTCCAGTTCCTGTAAGTGTTAAAACCTCGCTACCAACACCAGTAGAAACCACTAGATCTGAACCATTAACATTTGTAGAGCCATCATAAACTCTTGAACCAACAACATTTAGTTGTCTGGCATTTATATTGAATGTTCCGCTTACCAGAGAATGGTTGGAAGCAAGTCCTGAACCATTATTAAGTGTAAGTGTGCCAAGGTTTATTGTCTTTCCAGAACCAGAAATTGCTGTATTAACACTTCCTGTTCCAATTATTGTAAGAGTTTGTCCACCTAAAAGATTATTAAATGTAGTTATGTCTGAAGCATTAACAACAGTTGTAGAATCATAAAATCTTGAACCAGAAATTGTTACTGGTCTCTTGGTAATGCTTAAACTATGGGTACCACCAGAAAGATTGTAATTAGATGCCAATCCACCATTTGATCCATTAGCTAAACTTAATCCACTTAAACTTGCATTAGTTAAGGTTTTTGTTACTTCCACATTTCCATCTAACACAGCTGCGTTTCCCGATAAATTTAAAGTCTCAGATCCAACTAAATTACTAATAGTTGTTAGATTTGCAGCTGCTACCGTTGTTGTTGTATCATACACTTTGGATCCACTTAAGTTTATTGGTCGACTAGTAATATTTAATGTACCAGATGTTAGTGAATAGTTTGAAGAAACTCCTGTACCATTCCCCAAAGATATTGAACCCATAGTAATGCTTTGTCCCGAAGCCACATTCTTAGAGGCTACACTTCCAGACCCAGAAAGTGTTAATGTTTCGCTTCCTGCAAGACCACTAAAAGTTGTTGAAACATTCGCGGAATTGACATCTGTGGTTCCATCATAAACTCTACTTGCAACAAAAGTTACATTTTTAGCAGTTACATTAAATGTACCCGATGAAAGTGAATAATTTGATGCTGAACCTGAATTGTCGGCTAGAGCCAATGATCCCAAGGTAATTGATTTACCTGAACCAACCGCAGCAGAACCAATGCTTCCTGATCCAGTTAAGGATAAGGTTTCACCACCAGCTCTATTGTTTAGTGCATTGATGTTTGAATTTGATACTGTTACAGTACCATCATATCCTCTAGTTCCTGAAATTGTTACAGGGCGCTTCGTTACACTTAGGGTATGTGTTCCCCCAGACAATGTATAGTTTGATTCAAGTCCTCCATTAGAACCATTGCCCAAACTTAAGGAACTAACTGTCACGGTTTTGTCTACTCCCACATTTTTATTTGCTATAGTTCCAGAGTTAGACAGAACCAATGTTTCAGAACCAACAAGATTTGTCAATGTAGATAAGTTTGAAGATGTGGCAGTTGTTGTAGCATCGTAAACTCTCGAACCACTGAGACTTATAGGTCTTCGAGTTATGTCTAGAGTGGCAGATGTTAAAGAATAATTACTAGCGGCTCCCGAACCATCAACTAGAGATATTGATCCAAGTGTAACCGACTGACCAGAACTAACATTAGCTGATGCCACTGAACCGGTACCTGTTTGTGTAATAATTTCACTTCCAACAATATTGTTATATGTAAATGTTGTTGAAATACTCGTTCCATCAAGAGATGTTGTACCATCGTATACTCTACTTGCAGCTATTGTAATTGGCCTTCTGGTTATATCTAAAGTATGTGTGCCGCCGGCTAAGGTATAATTACTAGCATTACCAGAATTATTTGCCAGCCCCAAAGACCCCAGGCTTATATTCTTGGCCGTTCCCACAGCTGCAGATAGCAACGAACCTGTGCCTGAAACATTTAATGTCTCTGAACCAACTAAATTAGATAATGTGACATCAGATGCTACAGCATTGGTGCTTCCATTATAAACTCTGGACCCTGAGGAACTTAGAACTCTTGGAGTAATTTCAAATGTTGTTGTATAATTTGATAATGTATAATTCCCAGAACCTGAACCTGTAAGGGCTAATGAGCCAGCGCTTACAGTTTTATTTGCCCCAACATCTTTAGATGCAACACTTCCTGACCCAGACAATACAACCGTTTCCCCACTAATTAAGTTTGTTAAAGATAGATCAGAGCTATTTATTGTAGTTGTGCCATCATATTGTCTACTACCTGATACATTTACTGAAAGTTGCGATATGTCAAAAGTATGAGTTCCTCCAACAAGGGTATAATTTGATGCCGTTCCTCCTGATCCGTTAGCTATTGCTAAGCTTCCAAGTGTTATTGTTTTATTCATTTCCACAGAATTACTCGGAACTGTTCCCGAACCTGAAAGCGTTAGATTTTCTCCACCAACTAAGTTTCCAATTGTAATGTCAGAAGAAGATACAGTTGTAGATGCATCATATGCTCGAATACCATCTAAATTTAATATTCGTTTAGTTATGTTTACTGTTGCCGAGCTTAGTGTGTAATTTGAACCTACCCCTGAACTATTGTCTAATGCAAGACTTCCAAGTGTAACCGTTTTACTTGATCCAACACCTGATGATGCAACTGTTCCAGAACCTGTAAAAGACAAAGAATCTGAACCAGCTAGATTGCTGAATGTTGTCAGATCTGAGGGGTTTATGGTTACCGTACCATCATAGCTTCTTGATCCTGTAACGCTTGTAGAACGAGGAAGTATGGTCATTGTTAACGTTCCACCTACAAGTGAATAATTTGATGCAGATCCTGATCCATCAGCAAGGGCAAGGGTGTTCGTGTTAACAATTGTTTGTGTTCCCGCAGCTGGAGACCCTAAAACCCCACTGCCTGTCATACTCAATGTTTCTCCTGTTACCACATTTGCTAAATTTAAATCTGATCCATTTGCCGTTCTTGTTGAATCATAAGTTCTGGAACCTGATAAGTTAATTGGTCGTGCTGTAATATTTGCTGATGTTGAGCTAATGGAATAATTACTTGCTAAACCTGTATTATTTGCTAGAGAGAGGCTTCCGGTAGTTACCGACTTTCCAGAGCCAACATTTGCAGATGAGACAGAACCGGAGCCAGTAACTAAAAGAGTTTCTGATCCAATAATGTTTGTAAATGTAGTTATATCACTCCCCTGAATGCTCGTCGTTCCATCATAAACTTTTGAACCAACAAGAGTTAATGGCCTTTGGCTTATTTCAAAACTTGCACTGGATAAAGAATAGTTTGAGGCGCTTCCCGATCCATTAGCTAATGCAAGAGTTCCAAGTGTTACACTTTTTCCAGACCCAACATTTGCAGAGGCCACTGATCCACTTCCACTAGCAGACAGAGTTTCAGAGCCAACTAAATTCGTAAAAGCATTAATATCTGCTCCTGAAACCGT
>MDTG01010720.1_pt1 | contig 17755 bp, 11 predicted proteins | sample 811421 | NCBI WGS metagenome assembly MDTG01 (sample SAMN05326645, study PRJNA326480) | marine metagenome | isolation source: seawater | place: Pacific Ocean: South East | collected 2011 | reverse complement strand
GCTTTATTGTTCATCATCTGATAAAAATGATAAAAATGAAATGATGTATTTTTAGGTTTCAATCAATGGGGATGGGCATTTGAGCTCGAAAAGACATCAATCAAACCACATTAATTACTACGTTGTATTAATATAATCTGCGCGTGAAAGTGCTTTACTTTTTTTCAGGGAGCACTAACGCGGACGCACGCACGAGCCGAGAGCACGGAAAGACGAAGAAAGAGAAGAGGAGCGAAGAGCATCGACGGGAACGATAATGTCCGATCGAATTCAGCTCGCGCTTCAGAAACGATTAAACGCGTGTTTGAAAAAACCGGAAAACGTTGTGTGCGCGGAGTGTCCGTCGCGTTTACCGAGATGGGCGAGTATGAACCTCGGGGTTTTCATATGTACGAACTGCTCTGGAATCCACAGAAGTTTAGGAGTGCACATTTCGAGGGTACGATCGACGCAGTTGGATAAGTGGACGGAAGCTCAGGTGGATTTTATGGAACGCATGGGAAACGAACGTGCGAACGGGTTTTGGGAGAAGAATTTACCTCCGAATGTGAAACCGACGAAATCGGATTTACGAACCGTGGAGAAGTATATCAGACAAAAGTACGAGAAGAGAATGTATTGTGATAAAGAAACCGATGGTCCGGTACCTTTGTCAGCAGAAGCAGCGGGCGGTGGAGGAGATGTAGTAGCAGCTGCTCCTCCGCAGCAACAACTGCAACAACCACAACCACAACAGTCCGCAGCGGCAGGACTCTTAGATCTGTTCGGCGATATGCCGACAGCACCAGCGCTACAACCGGCAGTAGCAAACACTAGTAATCAAAGCCCTGGAGGAAATTGGATGGATTTTGGAAGTGCACCAGCGAGTACTAGAGCGGTTCCAGTAGATGGAGCTAAAATAGCAACAAATGATGACGATTGGGGAGATTTCTCCTCCGCTGCTCCGACTTCCGCACCATTCACGACAACGACGACGACGACGACTACGACAACGCCAAGTAAAGGTGGTGTAGATATACTTGCTGATTTCCACGTAGCTCAGCCGCAGTCAACAACAACAACAACAACAACAGCGAAAGTAGAAACCACTGCGACCCCACCAAAAATTGTTGCGTCAAAAGAAGACATCATGGGTTTATTTGATGCCACGCCGCCGATGATGCAACAGCCACAACAGTCGCAACAGCTGCAACAGAATATGATGCCGTCTCAGCAACAGCAACAAATGCCACCAATGGGAGGTGGTATGATGATGAACGGCGGAGCACCGCAGATGATGCAACAACAACAAAACGTAATGGGCGGAGGCATGCCACAAATGCCACAAATGGGAGGATTTATGGGAGGAGGTATGCCGCAACAGCAATACCAACAACCGCAAATGATACAAGGAGGATATATGCAACAACAGACGCCTCCCTCAATGCAAAACATGTACGGTGGTATGCCTCCTCAAACGGCCTCTCAAATGATGTATAATCAGCAACCACAAATGCAAATGCAAATGCCACAGATGCAACAATTGAGTCCCAACGCCCCGCCGCCTATTTCTCTCGATACTTTCGGCATGCCTTCGACTACGACAACGACGGCGCGATCGGAGCCATCGCCGAAAAAGGAAGAGCTCTTCCCCGATTTGAAATGGTAAAATGGGAGAAAAGTATAATAAACACTTAGAGAGAGAGAGAGAGAAACGATGTATGAAAATTTTTAGATAAAACTGCAAACACAATATTCTTAGTCCTCGTCTTCATCGTCCTCGTCCCAATCGTCGTCGTCGTCGTCGTCATCGTCCTCTTCATCCTCTTCGTCCATACCAATCATTGCTGCCGTTTTCTCCCCTCTCGCATCCAAAGCTTTAATTCGTTCCCTGTTTTTCTTTGCTTTCAACTTTCTCTGTTCTTCAGCACGTTTCACCAAAAGCTCTTCGCGTTCGCCTCTTTCTTTCGATTCAATTTCGGCTTTATACTTTAGTAAGGCAAAAACGCCACCGATTGCTGCCGCTACGGTCGCGGCTAATCTTACATACGCGAATTTCGATTTCTCTTGAACGTTATGAGTTTTCAACATCGTCACCAATCTTTGTGGCAAGGCTCCACTCATTTCGTCTATTTTCTCTCCACTCTTCCAAATTTGGTACGTCGGTATCGCTTTCACTCCACACGCCACCGCGACATCCGGGACTAAATCCACGTCCACTTTATACATTTTAATTCGATTATACTCCGCCGTTCGTGAAATCGTTTGCATGTACGGTTGCATCCCTTTCGATCCCATGGATGTGGCGGACGCAAACTCAACTAAAACAATCGAATCTTTCGCTTTTCGTAAGATTTTCATCCACTCTTGTTCGTTGGTAATGTTTTTCACTCGCGACAGGGTGACCATCTTTCTCGCGCCTCCGGCTCTGCGGACGCCTCTTCTAGACATTGCGTTTCTTTATTCTTTATATTTTGTGTGCGTGCACCGCGTCGCTTTTTTGCTCTCTTTTTAGTAAAGAATTTATCCAAAAGAAAGGAAGAAAAGGTCTTCTTCGTTCGAATCATCATCCTCAGAAAGACGACGCGCACAGACGTTTGGCTTTTGTGTATTTAGACAGAAGAGAACAGCCGGGTCCCAATAAGTATGAGCGACGTGAAAGAGAAAGATGAGAACGACTCTTCCGATGGGGAGTATTCGGATTCAGATTTACACGCTGGTGGTGCTTCGGACACGGAAAACGACCAAGCCGTCATCGCGAAGGCGATGTCCGAAGAGGCGACTTTATCAGTCGACGTAGGGTCTTCGTTAACCCATCACGATTGGGCGGACATCGATAACAGCGATTTAGTTGCCAAAGTTAGAGGCTCGGCCGGTTTTAGAATCATGAGAGAGATTCAACCGTGGGATGGAGCGGCGTCTTCATCGACTGCTTCGTTGTTAGATAACAAGGTGTTTGAGTACTTTTACGTGCAAAGAAAAGACTCGGACGTGTTCAAGAAATTGGTCAAAGAGTGCTTTCCGAAAGAATACGAGCAAGCCTCATCGGATAGAGAGGAGAAGAAGAGGTTACAGTCCATGTGGGCGCAACAAATAATGGACGAATTGAAAGGGATGAGAGAATACGCGAAGCATACCATTCGATGGTTGACTGCGATAAATAACGCTCAAGCGGGAGATTTATTGTTTTTGAAGAGAGAGGCATTGATGAATGGAGAACACTCGATTCAGTGGAAAACGGCGGAAATTGTCTGGGAGAACGTTTCGAATAGGATAAAAGATCAAACGTTTGCGGCTATGCACGCGTGGACGAATAAAACTGGGGCACAATCCGGAGGGGTGCCGAGAATGTATAAACATCAACACGAACTTTTGGAGGTTTTGGATAAACATTACGTTGCTACGGAACAAGCTGTGGAGAGTGGCGGGAAGATGCCGTTACCGCTGCACGTAATTCTGAGCACACCGACTGGGTCTGGTAAGACTTTTACTGCGGTTTTGGCGTATTTGCGTTTGATTAAGCAAAAGCATAAGAGCGTTATCTTGTTGTATTCCGTTCCAACTAAGCAGGTTTTGAAGAGAGTTGGTCAAGAGTGCGAGGCGCACGCCGTGCCTTATTGGACGGCGGCGAGAGATAATACCGGTGATGGGACGTTAACGCAAGTCAGAAGACCGTATTCTATCAGAGATAAGGCGAGGAATAAGAAGGCTTTGAGAGCGGCGAGGGCCATCGGGGAAAAAGTCTCCGCCGGCAGCGGCACGGTTGAACAACAGTTGGAATATGCCGCGGATATAGGTTTCAAATTGAAAGATCACGGCGCAGGAAAACCAGATATTATCATCGCAGATTTGAACACGACGGCAAGAATATTGGAAGCAGCGAAGAAACAGCCGGAATCGAGTTTTTACAACCAATCGAAAATTTTGCTCTACTTTGATGAGCCGAATATGGGGATTCATTTAGACCCGAAGGTTTTAGGCGTCGTTTCAAACATTCAAGCGAACATGCCGCACGCGGCTGTGTTGGCCTCTGCAACGCTCGGGACCTGGGATACGTTAGAGGATTGGTGGAAAGGCCCGACGGAGGCGAGAAGAGACACCATTGAAATGGCACCCTACGAGTTGCCCATGTCGAAACTCGCGGTGTTTAACGAAGCGACGAATGAAATTTCTATGATTTCTCCGTTTGGGATGTTCAAAAACTATGGGGAGTTCCAACGAGCTATGAGTGATTTTCGAATTCCGACTTTGTTGTTGAGACACATGTCCGCGAGCCAAGGTAACGATTTGTTAGGCATTGAAGGTCCAGAAGCGGCGTGGGAGAAAGTTTACGGGGATGTCAAATCGTTGCGATTGTCCATTGAACCAAAAATGAAAACTATTCCGCAACCAGATTTCGAAAAATATAAAGTTCGCTGGGGTACTGGGGAAGGCGCGCCGAGGAAAGTTGCCGGTATTCGAGATGCTTTAAGTAAGGAAGGTGTGACTATGGTTGGTTGCATCAACCCGAGAAGAACTGCGTTGGAACTCGCGGGTTTCAAAGACAAAGAAGACTGGCAAGCCGCTGTGCATAAATTGAACTCTAAATTGAAGGAAGTCGAGAGATTGTTGAAAGAAAGCGCTAAAGCGGAAAAGCGAGCGGCTAAGAAGAAAGGCGATGCGGACGATGAAAACCCAGCCGATGCCGGGGACGACGTGCAAGTCGGTTTGGTCACCTTGAGACCGATGTTGAAAATTTCTTTAGCTGAGGCATTGGAGTCGGATATTGACACTTTGGTCATGTTGTCTCGAGGTGTCGCGTACGCGAGTGGTAAAGGCACAGAAACCATGGTGAAACGATTATATAACCAAGCATTATTGACCGTGCCGGATTCTTTGAAAGGAAGGTCACCGCCGTTGAACGTGTTAGTTGTCGATTACTCGTCTATTTATGGGACCGATTGTCCTGCCGTGGACACTTTGCTCTTGCAAGAAGAACTCGGAAGGTTACTCGCCTGGGAAGATTTGCAACAGTTTATCGGTCGTCTCCGTCGCGACGGTACGTGTGTGTTCTTCTCCTTGGGGACGTTGCGAAAAGCCGTGTTGGGTTCGCATGTCGAAGCTGAAGAGGTTCAGAAAACAATCAACTTTCAGAAAGCTGTCGAAGAGGCAATGTTGAAACTCGTAGAATCGAAGAAATACGATAATGACTCGGTAAAAGGAGCTTTGGAACCAATTGCCGAACAGTTTGGTAGACGCCTAGGGGAAGCTGGCGCTTTTGGAGTTATTGCTCTCGCGTGTCTTTCGTTGAAGCCGCAAGACATGCCAGAATCTGATAAAGAACTCTCTGCACAAATGATAAAAAACGTCGAGAAATTTAGCGAAGCTTTTGAAAGAATTGTCGCGAAGAAACAGGACCAAATCAGTTTGGTTTCTATTCTCGAGTCTCTTGCATGTTCGCAAGCCCCTTTTGAAGGTCGAACAGGTGGTGCAAGAGTTCTGGGATGCGCGGCATCTTTTCTCAAAGGGGTTTATGATGATGATGTGCTATCTGAAGATGGTATTTTTGCATGGGCGAATCAGCGGGCGAAAGAGATTAAGAATGATCCGGACGCCGACCAAAGGTTTTTCATGAAGGTGAAGCCGTTCGTGCAATGGTTGCAAGAAGCTTCGGAAGATGAGGAGTCAGACGAGGAGTAGATAAGCACGGAGTAAGAAAGTAAAAAAATTTAATTCTAATCAACCACCAAGTTATAACATTTCAGTTTTATCTATCGTTCTATATCATGTTATTTTTCTACAGCGCAACTGGTGAAGGTCTACAATGGGTCACACGAACACTCAAACCAATCGCATATTGTTGCTTTTGTTTTTGTATACCATCCATCCAACTCTTCAGAGTTTCTTTGATGAGCGCATCTTCATTTAAATTTTCAGGATAGGTGAATCCATACATCACCTCATTTTTGTCATCTATGCATTCAATTTTCACCAGCGAACACAGTGAAAGCTTTCGTGCAGCGACACGTGCGCTCCACTCCTCATTTTCTTCCTTATTTAATCCATAATAATACAAAATCGGATACCCGAGCATCCATCCAACGAATGTTTGCGGAGGTACCACACACACGCCGTCACCGAGATCCGTTTCATCGATATTAGCACGCGAGTTCGAGGCTAATTTTGCACGACATGCAGTTATCACTACGAGCTCCGAAGGTTCCAATCGTCGCGACCCCGCTTGTTCTTCATCTAAATCCACCAATATTGGCATTTCCTTCATATCGTGTGACGACGCACTGAACGATTCGTCCCCTCCTCCTATTGTAACTAACACTACTGTATCGAGAACCGTGCACACCTTTAAATGCACTCCTTCTCCTCCATTTGACCTCGACGAACCTACTAAAAATAATTCTTTATTAAGTTCTTTGCACATCAATTCTACATCTTCTTTACATAATAACGGCGTGTAATCGAGCATAAACGCCGGGCGAACACCCCTAATTACAGATACAAAATCTCGACAGAGTTCTCGTTTCACGTTGGCGCCACATTTTTTCCTGTGTATTTTTGATCGATTTATGAGAGTATCGAAGAGACTCTCAACTCTCGAGGAGAGATGATTGATGTTAGATGCGTATGAGCGCATCTTTTTATCATTCACCGCTGTAAGATGGTTGAGTTGGAGTAAAAATAAGGGACGAGTGAGTAATTACTCACAAGCGTCTATTTTTTCAACGCCTCATGCAACAATAAAATTCTAATATTTTCTTCTCTATTACAATTACAATTAAATTATTCCTTCTATCCGTGCACATGACTCCCGCTACCGTGTCTGCTCGAACTCCTATCTCTGGCGTATGCCCAGTGTCGAGGCGGTCGACATCCACCAAAGGACTTGGAACATGCTGGACAGGATTTCTTCCTCTCTGCATACGTCTGTTTCGTCAACTCTCTCTTCAAATCTTGACCTTTCATCCGTAAAGAGGTTGCTCGAAAGTTTGATAAATCTACAGTCGGCATACCAGCTTCGTCTTTACACTCTTGGCATTTACTCTTGGATTCATGACACTCCACCACGCACGGCTCAGCAAATTTGACTAATTTTTCCTCGGCGAGTTTCTTAACGACGAGCCACTCGGCGCCGTCTCTCTCGCCATTTGCGGGTTCATCGCAAGCGTCGTAGTAGTGGTATAACGCACCATGTTCACTAGAAACTTGAAAACCGAATAAGGTCACCTCGTGACATCTAGATAACGCTATTATGATTCCGTATAAACCGCTCGTCGGCATAAAATTTAAAGAGTGCGCCATGTGTTCGACAAACCCTTGATCAAATGCAGCCATTTTAATGGATTTGTCACCTTTCCTTGTTTTAATAAACGCAGATAACGAAGCGTGCGAACGCATATGAACTAACAACAACTCTTTCCCTTCTCTGAATGCCCAATTTTGGGTGTTCGTAATTCTATACGTGGTTTTCGATCCGGCGTGTGCTTCCAATCCACCTTTTGTTGGTGCCGAGTTGAAGCGAAACACCGCGTCGTGTTCGTCGATAAACTTCCCGTTTTCGTAGTTCAACAAGATTCCAGACGATCCAACTACAGCACATTTATCATGAACCTCTCCAACCGCATCGTTTTGCGGCATAATCGAAAGCAACTCTTGGTCCACTGGGCCTAACACTCGATGTCCTTTATCCGCATCCTTCTCCTTTCCGGGCAAAGTCACCTCGATATTCTTCCTCTTACCAGTGACTTTCTTGCTCATCGTAATTGACCCGGCAAAACCTAACCCTTTCTCAATCTTTGCTTTGATGTGTTTACCTTTCAAAGTATACGGCTTTTCGCACTGGTTGCCATGCCAAAGTTTCGCGCATAAACACGTTCGTGTGGCCTTTTGACAGATGCCTTTCGGGTGGTGACAAGCGGTCGCATCGTCCGGGTCGCACGAGAATGACGACGAGGATTCACTATTGATACTATTCTTGCTGCTGCTACTGCTATCATCTATGCTTATAACCATATCGTCATTCGTATTTCTATGGGTCGGCTTGTCTCGTGTTTCTTCCTCCTCCTCTTTACTATTATTAGGGGTATCTTCGTTCTCATCAATATCCTTCTCTTCGTGATTCCCCGTTGTCCAGGCAGAAGAAGAAGAAGAGAACCACGAAGATGAGGATGAACTCGAAGAAGAACTCTGACTCGCCGCTAAGTTTGGAAGTTGTTGAACGCGATGATGATGATGATGATGATGATGATGACCATGATGATGATAATGCTGATTAGAAGATGCGCTTTGGGGGGTTGAAATCATAAACGCAATGTACCCCATAAACATGGACAAAGCAGCGACGACGAGTAATCTCCTCTTAGGCTTAGATTGCGGAATCGCTATCAAGGATGCCGAAGATGCCGATGATAATGCCATGATGATATTGAGAGAGAGAGGGAGAGAGAGAGAGACGAGAGAGAGAGGGAGAGAGAGAGAGAGAGGAAGGAAGGAAGGAACAAAAAGTCTCTGTACTCTAAAGACTTCCAAAAATGAACCAGAATCGAGAATGAAATTTTAGGTTTCACAACAATCTTATTATTTGATACATGTATGAAGGTATGGCTACACCTGTAGGAACAACAAAAATGCGACTACTAAAACAACAAAAACAACAAACAATAAAACGTGTATGTGTTTATTCGTCCTCGTCAATCTCGGCTTTTAACACCACGCACGATCGATCCAAGATGGTAAACCTGTTCGATCTTAATTGCGGACGGACCAAAGCTTCAGCGGTGAACTTATCTTGATCGGAGATATCGTCAGCACTGATGAAGTCAAACGGCGTTTCGAGAGAGGTGTCTAGAACACATTTCCAGTGTAATCCACGTGGTAACTCGGGTAAAGTGACCAACGCGCTCTCGTAGTTGGCGTTAAATGCAACATAAAACTTTTCTGGGTCTTCTGGGGTGTTCGCGGAAATGGTGTACGCTATAAATCGACTGGTTTCGTCCCAATCTGGTTCATGCGGTTTGATGCCATGCCATTGACAGTTAGCATCGGTTGGGAAGTCCGGTAAGCGGAAGGCACCGTGTTGAGCGCGAAATTGAGCCATTTCCGAGCAAAATCGTTTTAAACCATCGCCAGAGAGTGGGTCTAACGCTTGGTCCCAATCGATATAGTTTAAGTAGTTGTCGTGACAGTACGTGTTATTGTTGCCATTTTTGGTGTGACCGTACTCGTCACCCATGGTAATCATTGGGACTCCTTGGGAAAGAAACAGCGCGCAGAAAAAATTACGCATTTGTCGTTCGCGCAACGCGATGACGTGCTTATTCGTACTCGGTCCGTCCGCTTCCGGACCGCCGGCGCAGTTCCAGGAAATGTTGTGATTTTCTCCGTCGTTGTTGTCTTCTCCGTTGAAAAAGTTGTTCTTTTCGTTGTAGGAAACCAAATCGCGCAAGGTGAATCCATCATGACAGGTGACAAAATTGATCGAGTTTTTCGGTTTTCGTCCCGAGGCGTGGTAAATGTCCGGGGAACCACACAAACGAGAGGCCATGGCACCAACAAATCCATCAGAGCCTTTGATGAAGTTTCTCACATCGTCTCTAAACTTGCCATTCCATTCAGCCCAGACACCGTAGTGTGGGAACGTGCCAACTTGGTACAGTCCTCCGGCATCCCAGGCTTCGGCGATTAATTTGACGTTTCGTAAAATTGGGTCGTTAGAAATCGCGCGCAACACGGGTGGATCTTCCAAATTCGTTCCGATTGGAATCTTCTGTAACGGATTCTTTGGAATCGGGTTGCCGTCTTGGTCGTAAAGCACCTCCTCTTCGTCAAAAAGCACCTCCTCTTGGTCGTAAAGCACCTCCTCTTGCATGCCGTTCTCCGCAATAGAAGAAGCAAAGTTGTCGTTCACGCTGTTTGGTTGCGTGCTAGCTAATAAACTGAACTCTTCCACCGCTGGTTCTTCCTCGCCTTTATAATACGATGCTTCTCTCGTCAAAATGCTCGCTAAATCGAACCGAAACCCGTCGACGTGGTATTCCTCCACGAAATGTTTCAACGAATCGACGATTAAATCTGCCACCATAGGGTGATTGCAGTTCAGTGTGTTTCCACAGCCGGAATAGTTGTAAAACTCTCCCGTTGGAGCAGTCATGTAAAAGCTTCTGTTGTCCACGCCTCTAAAAGAAAGCGTCAATCCTTTTTCGTTCCCTTCCGCGGTGTGATTAAACACGACGTCCAAAATAACCTCAATATCGTTCCTGTGACACTCTCGAACTAACTTTTTAAACTCATCGTTACTCTTTCGTCCACAATCAGCTTCGCCTACCTTCGCGTATTTCGTCATTGGCGTGAAAAAATTCACGGTGGAATACCCCCAAAAATTTCTTCTCAACTCGCCGCTTTCTGGATTCCGCTTGTTCTCATCGGAATATTCCAACTCGTTAAACTCGTGAATCGGAAGTAACTCTATGCAATTCACGCCAATTGATTTCAAATACGGGAGCTTCTCGATCATATCCTCATATGTACGTCCAACACCTCTAACATGACCTTCGTAAATGGTCAAATCGGCGAGATCGTACTTCGGCGACTCGACGCCTTCCCAATTGAACGTATTCTCGGAACTATACAAAGCTGGGACCCCGCTCGCGTATTGCGGCCAGTTCCGTTCCAAATCAGTTTCTGCTAGTTTATTTATTTCCCCGTAGCCTTCGCGATTGCAACACACGTGCTTCGCGTACGGATCCAACACAACTTTGTTGAAATCAAACCCGTGCCCCGGTAACTTTGGACCATTCACTCTATACCCATACAAACACTTCTCGGACAAATTCGGGACTTCCACGTGCCAAATCACCGCTTCATCCTTCGTTCTTTCCGTTCTAAAGCCGCTTTCCGGGTCTAAATCAATCTCAGCCGTTATTTTCCCATTTTTAAAGTCTTCCTCGGAATACAAAACCAAGGTCACACTCGTCGCATTTTGCGTCCGAAGCGCAAAGTTCACGCTTTCGTTTTCCAACCGAGTTGCACCCAACGGAGACGGTTGCCCACATGTCGGTTGCCCTTCGTTTAAAGAAGTTTCCGTGATTGGTCGGAGTTTACTCGATTTCTTTTTTTTCTTTTTCGTAATATAAGGTGTTGCTTGTGCTGCTGGTTTCTTCATCTTCCGCGCAAGAGTAGGAGTAGGAGTAGGAGTAGGAGTGGTTGCAACTGTTGAAGGAGCAGACGAAAGAACGTCTCGAGGAGCCTGCGCTGGTGCGGGGGTTGGTGGTGGCATTTCGCCCCCGATCGCAGCTGGATTATTTGGATCGCCAAACTTCGTCTTTCTCTTCGGCGGCGGAGGATCCGCCACGTTCTCCGCGCGGGCAGAAGAGCGCGTTCTCCGACCTCTCGTACCATCTCCCAGAGCGCTTTTTGGATAAAAATGATTTGGAGCAATCTTCCGCGTTCGGGTACCGGTAGAAACGCCGAGCGATTGCATCGAAGCGCTCATCGTCGGAACCATCTTCTCTTTTACTCAACTCCGCGAGTCGCTCTCGCGGAGTTGAGTCTCTCTCACTCTCGGAAGAAAACCACACCAAAGCGCAACGGGAAACGTTTGCGTAACGTCCGAGAATTTTTAGAGATTAGTATTCGTTATATAGGTGAAAAACCGGTCCCTTGAATTATTCCTTGGACTAAAAAATAATGTCGATGACGAAAAAGACACATTTTTGGCCACTCGATTGGACGACTTGGACTTTTAACGACTTGGGCGAGATGATGGCAAAAACAAAAACAGAACAAAAGAGGAAGAAGAAGAAGAAGAAGAAGAAGAAGAAGAAGAAGAAATACGCCGCCGCGCGTACTATCCATTCATTTATGAAAAACTTCAGTTAAGATCGACATTAGAATTACACAGATTTCATCGTTCTAGCCATCCTAACCGCGGCACGAATCGCATTCCCAGCGTACGCGACTCTCGTTTCCGCCTGCTCTGCGGTCGCCCCCGGCCCGATAATACCCATACCAACCGGCTTGCGATATTCCAACTCCAACTGCTTAAAAATCAACGAACATGTGTTCCCCATCTCCTCGCCGTGTAACGTCGAGCCTTTTTCTATGTATCCTAAAACACATGCCGCGTCTAACGAGTCGTCCATGAGCATGTTTTCTAATATTAACGGCGCTTCGTATGTGCCCGGGACAAAGACAACTTTGGTGATTTCGGCATTCATGGCCAACGCTGAGAGGCGAGCGTCTTCAAGCATGCGGTTCATGAGTTGATCGTGGAATTCACCTGTGATAGAAAAAGAGAGAAGAAATAAAGTTGGTTTATTATTTAAGGTAACGGAGAAGCAGTTAAAAAGCTCGAGCGCGTGTGTGCCTCTTTCTTTGCTTTTTAGATAAAGTTCTTAGATAAAGGACAAAAACTCGTACCTATGACTACCCCAAGCTTAACCTTCGCGTCTTCGTTCACATCCCCGACGTGTGAAATACCACAATTCGTCCATTTAGATTGCTCTTCTTCGGTTTCGTGCGCGAACGTTACTTTCCCTGGACTATGAAACTGGTACGTTTCCTGTATCTTAGCCGGTTCATTTGATGATGATGATGCACGAATTCTCAACTTTGTTTTTCTGGTACTACTAACATCAGATGATACTTGTTGTTGTTCTTGTCGTCGTCGTCGAAAACACGCGGAATACGTGGTGCTCAATGATGTCGAAGTCGCGGCGAACATATCGTCGTCGTCGTCGTCGTCGTCGTTCGTTTTTCGAGGCGGTGCGGCTGAACTCTAGGTTCGCTCTCTTCTTCAACGAGTGACCACTTTTTGAGTCCAACATTGCGTGTCCTCTTTTTCTTAAAATTTATTGTAAAACACGTTATATTCTTAATATCCTAAACCCTAAGCATCGACTGTACTTAATTAGGATTATTTCTAAAGTCTCTCGATACTCTTCAGTATTCTTCTTACTGACGAACTTTTCAACGTTGATGACGAGCTAAGAGCTGTGTAGCCGAGCGCGAAGTACCCGCCGAACAACACCATTTTCCGCGTTCACGCGCGGAAAAAATTGCTCGGCATTGATGAACGCCCCTTGATACCATTCCAATCTCGGCGGACGCTACGCGGCTTTTCTGAAGCGTTCTTTTTTTTGTCAGCTAACACGAAAGAAAATGAAGCGACCTCGCCTTCTCTCTTCCACCGCTGCAGCTGTCACCGCGCGTGTTGGCAGAGGAGGTGGAAATGAGAAGGGTTTTGAAGCGGCCTCGGCGGCAGCTCTCAGCGCTTCTTCTTCTTCTTCTTTTTCTCTGCGTCATCAACAACAACAGAAGAAAGAGGTTGTTGGGGAAAAAAGCGATGTTGATGGAATGGAAAGTATCGGTGCGTGTATGACGATAGGAAGAAGAAGAAGGGATGACTACTGGAAGAAGAGAGTGGAGAGGAACATTATTCCATGGCGTGGATTCGCGGCATCGTCTTCGTCCTCTTTCTCTCCACCAAATAACGAGAACAATAACAAAAAAGTAGATTTTGCACCATCCGAAACAACAACAACAACACAAACGACAACGACGATGTTGATGACACAAAGGGGAAACAACCCATACATTGAACTGGCCCGTTTAGATAAGCCCATAGGCATATACTTACTTGCCTATCCGTCTTTATGGTCAATTTTACTCTCTTCTTCGACGGCTACGATACCACCATCAACAGAAAAAATAGCCACCATGACAGCCTTGTTCTCCACCGGCGCCGTGTTGCTTCGAGGCGCTGGGTGTACCATTAACGACATTTGGGATAGAAAAGTAGACGCTAAAGTGGAGAGAACGAAAAATAGACCGATAGCATCTGGAAGAATAACGGTACCGAACGCGGTGGCGTTTTTAGGCGCGCAGTTAGGATTAGGAAGCGTTGTTTTATACCAGTTAGATTTCAACACGCAGATTTTGGGCTTGATGTCTTTACCGTTAGTGGCCATGTATCCGTTGATGAAACGCGTGACGAACTTACCGCAATTATTTCTTGGCTTTACCTTCAATTGGGGCGCGTTAATGGGCTGGACCGCAATCACTGGGGGTGTTTTAGAAGCCCCAGCTTTGGCATTATACGGAAGCGGTGTGTGTTGGACGATGGTGTACGACACGATTTACGCACACCAAGACATCGAAGACGATAAGAAAATTGGCATCAAGTCCTCCGCAAGATTGTTCGAGAAGAATACGAAAGCTGTTTTGTCCACTTGTGGTGTTGGAGCAATCTCTGGGTTGCTGGCCAGTGGGTATTTAGCGGGCGTGCATTGGACGTTTTACCCGTTACTTGTGTCCACTGCTGGGACGCATTTGTTTTGGCAAATATATACTGTCGATTTGAAGAATAGAAAAGATTGCGGGGATAAGTTCAGAAGCAATCAAACGTATGGAGGTTTAGTCTTAAGTAGTATTCTAGCCGCAAAAGTTGCCGAGCATGTTTTGTAATGTACTAATAACAGTCCAGTACAGTGGTACCTAGGTAGTAGTTGGAGTTAGTAGTAAGTTGTTAAAACATGCTATTGATTTCATTTATTTTTCCCTCGTCACCGCTCACTAAATACGCCAACTTTGCCTCGCTTAACTTTCCAGCTTGCTGCAAACTTTCACCGCCTTTGTCGAATTCAAGCCTGCGAATCTCGTGCGCCCACTTTGCGGTGGCCATAATCTTTGCAGCATTACTGTTATCATTAAACTTCAACAAAAAGTGCGAGAGGTGTTCCGAAAACTCGTCTGGGAGTTCTCTGAGCATAGCAGAAACTCTTCCGGACGACGACGATGAATCACTTGTCGATGAAAAAATCTTCTCAAAAACGTAAAATGCAAACCCGTTTTCGTTGAATGGTGAAGCGTCTTCTGCTGTCAAAGTTCGCATGTAGTGATACAATCGCGGTTTACCACCTTCCGCATCGCAAAAGGTGAACAGTTCGTCGTAGCCAAAGTGAGATTCGCACGTCGCGGCTACGTTCTCTGCCGGACACACGTGTGCACGAGCGCAAAGAAGCAATGTCGGCAATATCAACATGCGATCACTCTTATACTCCATCAAAGATCGTTCCGTTCTCGCGTAAAGAACGTTAGATGCTGAAGCGTCGAGTAAAGGTTGCGCCAACGTAAATAATGGGAGACCAACGTCCAATCTCTTCCTTGCATTGAACACATCGATGGAGAATTTTGAAATCGTTCGCATGCACTCCCTCGCGCTCGCGTGCGACGTCCAGTTTTCTTCAACTGAAACTCTTTGCGCCGGGTACAAATCCGACCAGCATCGTCTGTATTCATTGGAACACTCGAGCGCAATAGACACGATTCTTGCCGCTTGATTTATGCACTCGTACTCCACGTCGTCGGCTAATCGCTCCGTTTGCTGCGAAGCTTCTTTGATTTTCTGTTCAACAACGGCGCGAGTCGCGTTCCAAAAGACGTTTGAAAAGAACGACGAACGGCTGAAAAAGATATCGTCGATATCGATAGCATCATCGCGAACGAGACGCGTCAGCGTGTTGTCAACTTTTACTATTTCTTTTCCGGCAAATTGTACAATATCGCTGAGCAAACTTCGTTGATTTGCAGTTTCTTCCATCTTTAATTGGTCTAACAATACTCGCAAACGTAACAACGCAAACGTCGTCTCTCCGTGTCTCAGAACTTCCATCTTTTCCGTGGGCGTTGTATTTTCCCACGCGCGAGAATCGACGAGGAACTTTACGTATTTTTCGTGCACGTCTGCTTTTTCGTTCAACAAAGTTCTAAAATCTTTACCACTCCCCGACGTCGCACCCGCCCAACGTTTCGGTAAGGTGTCAACTATAGCCGCCGAGTGCGCTGCGAAAGGTTTCATCGCTCCAGCAGGTCCCGCGATGGTTTGTTTCGCCGCAAGCTCTGCAATACCTTCGTAATTATTTAAGTTCTCAAACGCCTCTTTCACAAATCTCGCATCGGCTGCTCTCGTGCTTCCGTCGTACGCCGTTGAGACACTCGCGTACGGTGAACGCGTATTGTTGTCATCGTCGAGCTTCATCTCGTGCGCTTCTCTTACTAGCGGTGAAAACATTTGTTTGCGAACATCTACGATTCGCGTTTTCATTGGACTCGCAAACGGTTGCGCCGACGTCTCTTGCGGCGGTGACGTGTATTCTTCTGATTCGGGTGGTGAAAAAGTCCAAACACACCTCGATGGATCAAGCACTAAGAAACAATAGTGACTTCGGCACACCGACGAGATGGATTCTTTCAAAACCATCGATATATGAAAATGCTCTCCGTAATGACACGTCGCGTTCGTCTTTTTCCTACCATTACGCCAGCTCTTACTGTTATACGTAACAATTGCTTTCCCTGTTCTCGAAAGCGCAATTTTATCGCACTCAGATGTTGCGATTTCAAACGAGCACACCAGATTCACTTCGAGCGTCAACGAAGAAGACATGCCGCTGCTCTTTTCCATTTCAAACACGTGCGCAACTTTCGCAAATTGCATAGACTCGCACAAAACGACGCACAAATACCTATTACTACTATTACTACTATTAGGCACAGAAATCCAGTCTGAATCTAAAACTTTGCTAAACGCGTTCGTCCTTGCGGTGAGTTTCTTGTTCATGTCGCAACTACAAACCATCTCCGGCGTGATCAGGGAGGAATCCAACGAGCACATCCAGATTTCTATCGCTCCTTTCTCCTTAGCTACATAAAACATCCTCTGAACTGTGTTCATTCCCGTATTCCCACCTCTCAACGCCTCTCGCGACATCTCTGCCCACATCATTGCCACCACCGGTTGCTCACTCCCGTTTTGAAACAAAAAGCTCCCCGCCTTCTTGGATATTTTCGACGCAATTCTCGCGGCAGCCGTCGACGGCGATGCCAAAAGCGACGAGGCGCCTCCATCAATTCCTCCTCCTTTCCGTGGAGTGGGTAAATCATATTCCGCTCCAACCGTTAACTCCGTTTCTCCTCGTCTTTCGCACTTATCGATGACACACCCTCTCACGGTGTCGTCGCAACGAGCGCACCACACGTCTCCATTCGTATCACCTAAGAGTGCGACCACTCCACCATCTCCCATGGCAGAGGCGATGAGAGTCGTCATTCGCTTGTTGTTCTCTCGTTCTCCGAAACATCTCCCGCTGACGATAGGTACATTATTGTTGTTTGCTGGATGAAAATTTCTCTCTTCTTCTTCGGTTACAAAACTGACGATCCCTCTTCTCTTGGACGCGACGACGCACACTCGTTTCTTTGCTGTCGTGGTCACGACATCGCAGAGAATGTCGTCGTCATCGTCCGAAAAAAGCGACGACGGGTCACACGTAAACGTTCCGATTCTTTCTCCCTCCTCCTCCTCGTCGTCGTCGTCCGTGGTCGCGGTGCACGACGTGACGGTCTTCCCGTCGCGTCTCAACGCGAGCGGTTTCTCCTCCTCTTCTTCGATTTTTATCGCGCATCGAAACAACGGCGACGACGACGACGCGCCGGTGGTGGTGGTAAACGCTTCCGGTAAACGAAACAGCACCTCCATCCGTACTCCGTAAAAAAAGACGCGTTGTTCGACACCACCACCACCACCACCACCAGCAGCACCAGCAAAGGGGCTTCTCGTTGGTGAATCCTCCTTTTCAAACAAACGTGTTATTGTTCTTGTTTTTGACGACCAAACAAAGGGAAAAAAAGCCAAAGAAGATTTTCAAAAAAACGAAAAAAAAAGAAGGCATTTTTTCGGCATTATTTTTCGCTTTTGTTGTTTGGTCAAAAATGCATCCATCTC
>MDTG01269464.1_pt1 | contig 17757 bp, 26 predicted proteins | sample 811421 | NCBI WGS metagenome assembly MDTG01 (sample SAMN05326645, study PRJNA326480) | marine metagenome | isolation source: seawater | place: Pacific Ocean: South East | collected 2011 | reverse complement strand
TCAAATGCTGAAAATGCATTAAAAGTCGATGGTAAGGCAGGCCGTACACGATGGAGGGGATTTCGTCCAACTGTGAGAGGAACTGCTATGAACCCTGTTGATCACCCACATGGTGGAGGGGAAGGAAGACATAATGGATATATCCCGCAGACTCCGTGGGGTAAGGAAACAAAGGGTATGAGAACAAGGTCAAAGAAAAAATCAAAAAAAATGATTGTTAAGGATCGAAGGAAGAAGTAGTGGGTAGAAGTTTAAGAAAAGGACCCTTTGTAGACACGCACCTACAAGATAAAGTTGCTAAGCAAAACAAAGAAGGCTCAAAGAAACCAATTAAAACCTGGTCGAGAAGATCAATGATTATCCCCGACATGATTGGACATACGTTTGAGGTTCACAACGGTAAAAAATTTATTGTAGTGTTTGTAACAGAGAATATGGTTGGCCAGCGCCTTGGAGAGTTTTCTCCAACAAGGCTATTTAAAGGGCACCCGGTTAAGAAATAAAGGATAACAAAATAAATGCAAGATGCAAAAGCAATTACTAAATATATTCGTATAAGCCCGCGAAAAGCCCGACTCGCTGCGGGACTCATCAGAGGTAAAGGAGTTGATGACGCGCTTGTGCAGTTAGAATTCTGCAATCTCAAGAGCGGTGTATTATTAAAAAAAACACTATCAAGTGCAATTGCTAATGCAGAGACTAGACACAGTGTACAACGTCGTGACTTACTTGTTAAAGAGGTAAGAATTGATGCAGGGCCGACGCTTAAGCGTGCCAAATCTAAAAGTAAGGGCGGTCGTGTGCCCATCTTAAAAAGAACATCGCATTTTACAGTCACGGTAGGAACAAAGGATTAAGCATGGGACAAAAAACTTCTCCAATTGGATTTAGGTTAGCTCTTAAAAAACAATGGAAATCAGTATGGTATTCTACCAAAAAGAATTTTGGCGAGTGCCTTTACCAGGATAAACAAATTAGAGACCATTTGTATAAAAAGCCATGCTGTATAGGCGTGTCCGATATAATTATAAAGCGCATGAGTGAGAAAATTGAAGTAACTCTACATACTGCTCGACCTGGTTTGGTAATCGGCAAAAAAGGAGCTGAAATTGAGCTGATGAAGAAGAGCTTGAAAAAGCTAACAGGACGAGACGTTTGGATCGAAGTCGCGGAAATTAAAAGGCCAGATCTTGATGCAAAACTTGTTGCAGACTCCATAGCGAAGCAACTTGAAAGGCGAGTAGCCTTTAGAAGGGTGCTTAAAAAAGCGATGCAGTCTACAATGGATGCTGGAGCTGCTGGGATAAAAGTTCAAATTTCAGGAAGAATTGGGGGTGCTGAAATAGCACGCACCGAGTGGTACAAAGAGGGGCAAATACCCCTACACACAATACGAGCGAACATAAAATACGGCATAGGCAGAGCAGAAACAACCTACGGCTCCATCGGAGTTAAAGTTTGGATCAATACTGGTAATGACACTGTAGGATAGAAATATATATTAGGAGTTAACAATGGCACTACTACCATCAAGGCCAAAATATAGAAAACAAATGAAAGGATCCATGAGTGGCATAGCCAAAGGTGGTCAGTTTGTAGATTTTGGTGATTTTGGGATGCAAATTCTAGAAAGAGGAAGAATCACAAATCAGCAAATAGAGGCATGTAGAGTAGCAATTACGAGGTATTTTAGCCGAAAAGGCAAAGTGTGGATAAGAGTTTTCCCAGATAAACCGATAACAAAAAAACCTGCAGAAACAAGAATGGGAAAGGGTAAAGGTGGAACCGATCATTGGGTTGCTGTAGCCCGTCCTGGTAGGATACTTTTTGAGGTTGCAAATGTTTCAAAGGAAGAAGCTAAAAAAGCACTTCTAAAAGCTGCTGCAAAGCTACCATATAGAACGCGATTCGTTGAAAGAGTCGAAAAAGTATAAAGGGAATAGGATGACTAAATTAAGTGAACTAAGAGAGCTGTCAGAAGCTGATTTAGAACAACTACTTCAAGACAAGTGTAAAGAGCTTTTTGAGCTTAACAACGAGTTAAGAGTTTCTCGCAAGCTAGACAAACCGCATATGCTTAGAAGTGTAAAAAAAACAAAGGCAAGAATATTAACGCTCATGCACCAAAAGAGGAATAAATAATATGGATTCAAAGGATAAGAAACAGTCTATCAGTGGAACAGTTATCTCCTCAAAAATGAATAATACAGTTGTAGTAAGTGTAGAGACTACCCAATTGCATCCAAAGTATAATAAAGTTATTAAACGTAGCAAGAAATACTATGCCCACGACCCTAGTAATGATATTCAAGAAGGCCAAAAAGTGAAAATTGTAGCTACAAGGCCGATATCTAAACTAAAAAGATGGCTAGTTACAGGCTCAATACAAAGTATATAGTGAGAATTACAAATGATACAGCAAGAAACAGAATTGGACGTAGCTGACAACAGTGGCGCAAAGAAAGTAAAATGTTTTAAAGTTTTAAAGGGCTCAAAGCGTAGATACGCTTACGTTGGTGACATTGTAGTTTGTTCTGTACAGGCAGCAGATCCAACATCGTCTATCAAAAAGGGAACAGTCGTAAAAGCTGTAATAGTTAGAACAAAAAGTAAAATTCGCAGGGGCGACGGCTCTACCCTTAATTTTTACGATAACAGTTGCGTTATTGTAGATGATAAGCAGAATCCAAAAGGCACTAGAATTTTTGGTGCTGTTGCTCGAGAAGTTAGGGAGAGAGGATTCATAAAAATTAGTTCCCTAGCTCCAGAAGTAATTTAATAAAGGTATACTAAATGAAGCAGAAATGGATTAATAAAGGCGATAAAGTGCTAGTTTTGTCAGGTAACGACAAAGGTTCGATTGGCGAAGTTCTTGCTAAAAAAGAAGACAAGGTTTTAGTTAAAGGCGTTAATGTGAGGAAACGACATATGAAAGCGCGCGAGCAAGGTCAAAAGTCTGATATCATCAGTATGGAGAAACCTATACACATATCTAACGTAGCTATATGCGATAACGATGGGAAAAAAATAAAGTTGAATATTGAAAACACCAAAAGCGGTGAAAAGAACCTAATTTACACCAAAGATGGAAAAAAAGCTGTATTCAAAACATTAAGAAAGAAAACAAAGACAAAGTAGAGTAATTTAATGTCTAGACTAAAAAAAAGATACAACAGCGAGATCAAAGCCTCTGTTATAAGTAAATTCAACCTCGAGAATAAAAACCTTGCCCCGCAGCTAAAGAAAATCGTTATTAGCATGGGTGTTGCTGAAGCAGTAAAGGATAAAAACATACTTCAGGACTGTATGAGTGAGCTTTCCTTGATTTCCGGCCAAAAACCACAAGTAACCGTTGCTAAAAAATCAGTTGCAAATTTTAAGCTAAGAGAGGGACAGGCTATTGGACTAAAGGTAACCCTACGGGGAAATAGAATGTATGATTTTTTTGATAGATTTTGTAACATTGTCTGTCCACGGATCAGAGATTTTAGGGGATTTAGAAAAAAGGGTGATGGAAATGGTAACTATTCGCTAGGCCTTCCTGATCAGCAAATGTTTCCTGAATTAAATCTCGATAACGTCAAAAGAGATCAAGGGATGAATATAACATTTGTAACATCGGCAGAAAAAGATACGGAGAGTTTAGAGTTGTTATCACAGCTTGGACTACCATTTGAGCGTAAACAGTGAGGATAATATGTCAATAAGTGACACAGTAGCAGACGCATTAACGCGTATAAGAAATGCAAAAAACGCAAAACATAAATTTGTAGATATAAGTTGCTCTAAACTTAATAGGTCCATCGTTGACGTTTTAAAAGATAATGGATTTGTTTACAGTTACTTAATGAATACAAAAAAGAGACAGATAAGAGTTTTCTTAAAGTATGTTAAAAATTCAAGGGATAGCGTTATTCATGGATTAAAAAGGATGTCAAAACCTGGTTCAAGAAACTACAAAGGTTACAGGGATATTCCTCAAGTTTTTAGTGGATTAGGCATAGCAATTATGTCAACGCCAAAGGGTGTTATCGACGGAGAGAAAGCCCGTACTCTTAAAGTCGGTGGTGAATTATTATGTTATGTTTGGTAACAGGAGATTAAAGAAATGTCAAGACTAGGTAAAGCTCCAATTTCAATCAGTAAGGGAGTTCAAGTTCAAGGTGAATTTGGTGAAATCACATTTAAAGGGCCTAAGGGTGAATACAAAATCAACTTGCCTAATGGTTTGAAGCTTGAGATAAAAGATTCTGATTTGTTTGTTGTTTATGATGAAAGTTCATCACTACAACGCCCGATGCATGGATTATACAGATCCTTAGTAAATAATGCAGTTATTGGTGTAAGCGAGGGGTTTTCTAAGCAGTTATCGCTAATAGGCGTGGGTTATCGCGCAGCTGTAAAGGGTAATTTTCTTGATATGCAACTTGGTTTCTCCCACCCTTCTCAATTGCCGATCCCTGCCGGTATCCAGGTCTCAGTAGAAAAAAATACTCTTGTTACAATAAGCGGAATTGATAAACAACTTGTTGGGCAATTTGCTGCTACAGCCCGAGCCTTAAGACCACCTGAGCCGTATAAAGGCAAAGGAGTACGGTATGTAGGTGAATATGTAAGAAAAAAAGCTGGTAAATCAGCAAAAGGTAAGTAGAAATATGTATAGAAGCGTAGAGAAGAGAAACAAGTTAAGATTCAAAAGATCCCTTAGGGTCCGTAAAAAGCTAGGTGGAACACATGATCAGCCAAGGCTTTCAGTCTTTAAGTCAATAAAGCATCTTTATGTTCAAGTAATTAATGATAAAGAAGGTCACACACTTGTTTCACTATGTACAAAATCAAAGGATGTTACCCCTGGTTCATCAAGAAAGGAAACGGCCAAGGCCCTAGGACATTTGATTGCAGAGAAGGCATTAAAAAATAATATATCAAAAATGGTTTTCGATAGAGGATACAACAAGTACCACGGCATTATTGCTGAAATTGCAGATGGAATCCGCGAAAAAGGAATAAAAATTTAGGTAAATACATGGCAAAAAATAACACCAAGAACGAAGAAAAAGACAACGAATATGAAGAAAAAGTCCTGTATATTAACAGGTGCTCAAAAGTAGTGAAAGGTGGAAGAAAATTTAGCTTTTCGGCTCTTGTTATTGTGGGTAACGGCAACGGTTTAATTGGAGTTGGGTTTGCAAAGGCCAATGAAGTAGCTGATGCAATACGAAAAGGAAGTGAAGCAGCTAGAAAAAACGTAAAGCCTTTCATCCTCGAAGGAACAACCATCCCTCATGAAGTTATATCAACATGGGATGGCGCAAAGATAATGTTAAAGCCCGCCAAAGAGGGTACTGGCATCATTGCAGGATCGAAGCCTAGATCATTATTGGAGGTAAGTGGCATTAAAGATATTGTTGCTAAAAGTTTAGGCTCGAATAATCCTCAAAATCAGGTTAGGGCCACATTTAATGCATTATTGCAGCTACGAAATAGAAAAAAAACTGTAGAAGCTAGAGGAATTGAATAATGGACTTATCTAATTTTAAAAAAACTAAGGCTAATAAGCGGCGTAAAAGAGTGGGTCGAGGTCCCGGGTCTAAGATGGGAAAAACATCATGTCGAGGTCATAAAGGTGACAAATCTAGATCGGGCTATAAAAGGCGCGCTGGAAAAGAAGGTGGTCAACTCCCTCTTTTTCAAAAGTTACCTCATCGCGGATTTTCAAATGCTCAGTTTAAAACAAAAATATTTGAAATCAATCTTACCCAGATAGAGAGGCTTTTTAAAGATGGTGATCTTGTATCTAGAGAAACATTAATGGAAAAAGGATTTCCGCTGCGTAGAGTAACTGGTGGTATTAAGATTCTATCGAACGGGGATTTAACAAAAAAAGTTACAATAGAAGCTAGCAAATTTTCAAAAACGGCTCAAGATAAACTAATAGCACTGGGTTTAGAAATCAAGACCGTTTAATGACCTAATACTGAGAATAAAAATAATGTTTATTGCACTTAAAAGAATACTATCCGTTCCTGAGTTGAAAAAGAAAATTACCTTTACTCTAACAATGTTAGCCATATGTCGAGTAGGCGCGTACATTCCTGTCCCAGGTATTAATGGAGATGAGGTCGTCAGAGTGTTTAGGCAGTTAACAGGGGGTTCCCAGAACCTTTTTCAGCTTGTTGACATTTTTTCTGGCGGAGCGTTCGCACAAATGACTGTCGTTGCACTTGGGGTTATGCCCTATATTTCAGCATCAATTGTTCTCCAGGTTTTAATGGCCGTCCTTCCATCGCTCCAACGTGAAATGAGGGAAAATAGTGAGGCTGGCAAAAGAAAAATTGGCAAACTAACAAGAATTATGACTATTGTGCTTGCTATCATCCAGTCGTCACTCCTTGCAAGATACGCGCTAGGACTCAATCTAGCCCATCCAGGGATCATATCTCCACTGATGGTTACGCCATCAGTACCAGGTATCCCTCTTTTATACTTTGTAACGGTCATTGTTTCAATGAGTACAGGAACATTGTTCCTAATGTGGATAGGTGAGCAAATTACTGAGCGCGGTATAGGCAACGGAATTAGTATGATAATCAGCATTGGTATTTTATCTTCGCTGCCTAGGACTTTTGGAGTCCTTTTTTCGCAACTAAACCTGGACTCTCAAGAACCTGGACAAGTTAATTTTTCGTCTCTTATTGTTTTATCAATCATATTCTTCTTGATCGTCCTTGGTACAATTCAAATTATCCAGGGCACTAGAAAAATACCTTTACAGTATGCAAGACGCGTTGTTGGACGCAGGGAAAGCCAAGGAGGAAATTCTTATATACCTCTCAAAATTAATTATGCTGGAGTGATTCCAGTTATATTCGCTTCCTCACTGCTAATGTTCCCTGCTACTATTGCACAGTTTTTAAGCAAAGGAAGATTTTTAAGTAGTATAGCTTTTTGGCTTTCACCTGGAAGCTGGGTTTATACGACACTATTTGTTTTATTGATTATGTTTTTCACGTATTTTTGGACAGCTACTCAGTTTCATCCTGAGCAAATTGCTTCTGATATGAAAAAAAACGGCGCATTTATTCCAGGCATCAGGCAAGGACGACCTACCCAGGAATTTCTTGAGGGAACAATGAATAAAATAACATTGGCAGGTGCAGTATTCCTTGCGCTTATTGCTATACTACCAATGCTTGTTGGAAAGATTTTAAATCTTGACTCTTCAATCAGTCATTTTTTTGGCGGCACTTCGCTTCTAATTTTAGTCGGCGTTGTTCTTGACACGACTAAGCAAATTGAATCGCATATGATTATGAAGAGGTATGATGGATTTATGAAAAAAGGAAAATCTTTAAGTAGAATTTAAAGATGATTGAAAACATTGAAAAAAAATGATATAATTTGCAGAAAATTAAAAGGATTTATTAATGCCAAGAATAATAGGAATCGACATACCTGGTAACAAAAGACTTGTTATCAGCCTTACATATCTCTACGGAATAGGGACCGCTGTTTCAAAGGAAATTGTACAAAAGCTTGGTTTAGATGAAAACATGCGTGCTCACAATCTTACTGAGGAAGATATTTCTAAATTAAACGCTCTACTCACATCTAGCTATACAGTAGAAGGGGATTTAAGACGTCAGGTTCAGGGCAATATAAAAAGGCTAATAAGCTCGAACTCGTATAGAGGAATGCGTCATAGAGTTGGATTACCCACAAGAGGTCAAAGAACAAGAACTAATGCGCGAACAAGAAAAGGTAAAAAGAAAACTGTAGCTGGCAAGAAAAAAGCTGTGTAACGGTATATAAGGAGTAAAAAAAAATTGGCAAAGCAAGAAAAAACTGTAAAAAAATCTACTTCAAAAGTCAAAAGGAAGAACAATAGAACGGTGCCTGCCGGCATCGCACATGTCAAAGCGACGTTTAACAACACTATTGTTACAATTACTGACCCTGCAGGAGCGGTGATAGCATGGGCTAGTGCTGGTAAAACAAACTTTACAGGTTCACGTAAGTCTTCCGCCTTTGCTGCATCTGTTGCTGCACAAGATGCTGGAAAAATAGCACAAACTTTTGGAATGAAAGAGGTAGAGGTTTGCCTGAAGGGCCCAGGAGCCGGGCGTGAATCTGCTGTTAGAGGCTTGCAGAGTGCAGGGTTAATCATTACAATTATTAAAGATAAGACACCCGTTCCACATAACGGCTGCCGTCCAAGAAAAAGAAGAAGGGTATAAGGAGAAGTAAGAATGACTGTAAAATATGGTAAGTTTGAGTTGCCTACAAGCATTAAGATTGAGGAAGAAACTAAATCATCAACCTATTCAAAGTTCATTGCTGAGGCTTTCGAAAGAGGGTATGGACATACTATTGGTAACGCTCTCAGAAGAATCCTCTTAACATCCATAGAGTCTCCAGCCATTACATCTGTCAAGATCGAGGGTATTTCACATGAGTACATGGCTGTTGAAGGCATAATAGAGGATATGACGCACATTGTTTTAAATTTTAAGGGATCTCTTTTAAGAAGATTACCTCTTGATGAAGAAAAGTATAGCAGAGATCAAAAAATATTATCAAAAACACTTGATGTGACCCAGGAAATGCTTGATGAAAATAATGGACAGTACAGTGTCACATTTGGTGATGTTGTTGATGACCCTAATTTTGAAATTGTAAATCCAGACCATCACCTCTTTACTGTTACTAAGCCAATGACTAAGCGTATCGACCTTAAGGTAGCAATTAATCGTGGGTATGTAAGTGCTGAAAGACACGATGCTTCACAGAAAGTTGTTGATGAGATACTAATAGATTCCTCTTTTTCGCCTGTGAAGCTTGTAAATTACTACGTCGAAAATACACGTGTTGGGCAGGATACAGATTTTGATAAGCTTATTCTTGAAGTAACAACAGATGGCCGCATTACCCCTCAAGAGGCGATAATGTTTTCAACGCAGCTCGCAGTACTTCACTTAGAAGTATTTCAGTCATTGAAATTCCACGATATATCTTTTGATAATGAAGTTCAAGATAGTGACAGTGATAGAGATGAGTTGCTTTCAAAGCTTTGTCTAAGAATCAATGAAATAGAACTATCTGTTAGATCCACTAATTGTCTAGCCCAGGCAAATATTGACACTATTGCTGAGCTTGTAATTATGCCAGAGCCCGAAATGTTGAAATTTAGGAATTTTGGGAAGAAGTCTTTGAATGAAATTAAGGCAAAGCTAGAGGATATGCATCTACATCTTGGAATGGATTTAAGTAAGTACGGTATTAATAGGGATAATGTTATGCAGATTGTCGAAGAATATATGGAACAAAAATTAGGTCAGGAAGGATAATGAGACATAAAAATAAAACTGTAAAATTAGGCAGAAACTCATCCCATAGAAAAGCTCTATTCTCAAACATGCTAAAGTCTCTTGTCGAAAATGAGAGAATTGAAACAACGATTCCTAAAGCAAAGGAACTCAGACGACATGCAGATAAACTTATAACACTTGCTAAGAAAGATACCCTTGCTAGTCGGCGTTCTGCGGTATCTAAACTAAGAGTTTGTTACAATAGTATCACACCAAAGCAGGCTCGTGATGCAAAAAATGGTAATACATCATCATACAACACAGATAGAAAAGTAATAAGTAAGCTTTTTGGCGAACTTGGAACTCGATTTGCTGGAAGAGATGGTGGTTATACTAGAATAATTAGGAAGGAAAACAGGCGTGGTGATGGTACTCAGCTGTGTTTTATTGAATACTTGAAATAGTTTTTTTATTCTTATTACCTTAGTATCTTTACAGTTTCTGAGCCAACAATAACTTGCTCTTTCATTTATGTGTTAAATCACCCATTCCCTTTATATTGAGTGTTTATGAACAATTTATTTTATAATTGGCGATCAAAGAAGGTTCTGTAGCAACTATTATAGTTTTATCATAAAGCACATATAATCAATTATTTGTGATTTTTTTTGATGTGTATCATCTTTTTCTTTACAAAAATTAAAATCGTGGCATTATTTCTCATTTCAAGTTATGAACAGATTTCCCACATTTTTTTTGTAAAGCATTCATTGTAATGAGTTAAAGTCTGTTTGCATGCTAATTACAATCCTTTACATCCATTGTCGGCTCAATTACTACATATTCGGTATTATCAATATAATGAGAGTTTCAAAGCGTCGTAAAAGCTCTGCGATTGAATAAGTTAATGACTTCTTAAAATATATACTTATCTAGTTTATATCAGTATTTTCAGCGTATATGTAAGGGTAATAAGTACCTTTGGTGAAAACGTTCATGGTGCGTGGTTGCTTAATTTAAATAGCCTTTGCTCTAGATAACTTAAGATATTGTTTAATGAGGTATTCTACCTTGGATTTTTTATGTGTATGCTTTTCTTCACGCCAGATGTACTATAATGTTCCTGACAAAATATGATTTAGAGGGGCGGTATTAACCTTTTTTAAAGAAGTTGCTCGGGGCGGGACTTGAACCCGCACGGCCGTAAGGCCAGGGGATTTTAAGTCTGCTTCCTTACCACTTCAATCAATACGCACCAGTGCATATCTACAGGAAATAAGGTAGCTGACAGAGTCTTTTCTGTTAAGAAATTTTGGCCAATTTTGATGAAAGTCAAATGCTATTACCCCAAGAGTGTCCCAAAAAATGATCAGTTACGTCTCTAAAACATGGAATCAATGGCTAGGTCCACTTGTTACAGACTTGCCAGATTCCAAGGCATCCTAGAAGAATTAAAGGCCAAAATACCTCTTTGTTTGCCATAGAAAACCACCCCTTGGATTAAAGAAAGATTGTCATCATTTTACTTAAAAATTGAGACTCTTGAAAAATAAAATTCCATGCTTGCAAAATTTTTTTGTTTTCCAGTATGCTAAAGCCTTGAAAGTTTAAAAAGCTGGTTGTTTACTAGGAGTAAATGCATGACCTTCCTTAAAAAATCATCGTCATTGCTTTTGTTTGTTTTATTGAATTTTAGTTCTGTTTTGATAGCAACTGAAAGCAATTCTTGGGCACATAAAACACTCAAAACAATGTCTTTGGATGAAAAAATCGGGCAACTTTTTATGATTGCTGGATATGTAGACTCCGAATTTGCTCAAAAAGAGACCGGTAGTCCAAAGATAGTTGAAGAGATTGATTGTTATATTACTGAATATCACGTTGGAGGAATTGCTTACGTTGGTCCGAGTGAAAGCCACAAGCAGGTAACTCTTACGAATCACTATCAAGCAATCAGTAAGTACCCAATCCTTATAGCACAAGACTTGGAGTGGGGGCTTTCCATGCGTCTCATAGACGGCATGCAGTTTCCAAAAAATATCACCTTAGGTGCGGTTGATAATCACGACCTAATCTATGAAATGGGCAAGGAAATAGGGAACCAGGCCAAATTAATTGGGGTTCATATGAATTTAAGCCCTGTAATTGATGTGAATATCGATCCGGAAAATCCTGTCATTAATGCACGCTCTTTTGGAAGCTCGCCTAAGCTTGTTGCTGAAAAGGGAATTGCTATGATCCGAGGACTTCAAGATGCTGGGATCATCGCCTCAGCTAAACATTTCCCGGGACTTGGAGATATTACAACTGACCCTCATCTTTCCCTGCCCTATAGTCAGCATGACAAAAAACGGCTGCAAGATATCGAACTATACCCCTTTGCTCAGGCAATCAAGGCAGGGGTTTTATCTATTCAGACTGAAGCGTTGCTTATTCCTTCTTTGGAGCCTGATCCACATACTCCAGCTAGTTTATCTTCAAATGTCATCAATGGGGTATTAAAGAAGGAATTAGGCTTTACAGGCCTTGTCTTAAGCGGAGCTTTGCGCATGAAAGCTCTAACCAATCATTTTTCTGATGAAGAAATTGTATTAAAAGCCTTTCTTGCAGGCAATGACATGCTACTTATGCCTCAAGATTTTCCAAAGGCTTATCAAGCAATTAGAGCAGCACTAACCAGTGGAAAAATCACTGAGAAAGATATCGACGAGAGGGTGTATAAAATTTTGCAATTGAAGGAAAAAGTCCATCTTCCCCATCAACGCACCATTGATATACCTTCGTCGAGACAATTACATTCCTCTTCTGCAGAAAAGCTAAAAAAAGCTCTGTACCAGAATGCAATTTCGCTTGTCCGTAAAAATAAGCAATTGATACCCTTGCCTGCAGGTGACTCTATTGGCTACATTCAACTAGGAGAAGCCTCTTCCAATCATTGCTTAGAAAAATTAAAAGAATCCTTTACAGTGGATTCTTTCCTCTTTTCTTCTATTCAGGATAACACCCTAGAAGAAAAGAGACTATTTGAGCAACTAGACAACTATTCGATCATTATTCTGGCTGTGTATCCTGCAGACCCACGTCGGATTGCCGAAATTCGGTTGCTTAATGGTAAACACCAAAAAAATGAGCTAAGCCATTTTCGAGTCCACGGCATATCCGAATCATTTGTGCACTTAAGCCACGCTCTGGCAAAATATCATCGCAGAATGATCGTTACTTTTTTTGGAAACCCCTTTGGTCTGCACTTTTTTGATGAGTATTCAACAATGCTGATGGCCTATGAAGACGATGTGGACACTCAGTATGGTGTTGCTGAGGTTTTAATCAAACAAATTCAATCTCAAAAACAATAGTTATTTTAACTTATTCAAATTTTCTTCATAAATAGATAGAAAAGGCTCTTCTAATTTTTCTTTTGAATAATCTTCGACTACAAAAGGAGGCAGGGTATAGGCGACATTAGCCTCTTCCTTACCCTGTTTTTTCAGATCTGTGCAAAAATTCATCGTAGTATTTGATATATCGCAGGGAAAGAGAAGGATGAACCTCTTTGTCCTTCCCTGTTTTGAAGTGTCTTCCTTGAAGGATTGCCGCTTCAGTTTCTTTTGCCCAACGCACCGCATCTGTCTTTCGCTGAAATGATGCGGTTTCAGGAGGGAATCCCTTGATTCTAATCTTAACCCTGTAAACGGGTTTACCTGATTTGGTTGGTCTTTCTTCAATCAGTGCCATCTGTCTTCTTTGCTCCCAAATATTTGCTATGTCCATATTTGGCTACATGGGACTCATAGTCCCCTGTTTAACCAATATTCTTCAACTGTAGATCAGTAAATTAGGAAAATTTACAGATCATTTGGGACACTCCTGGGACATTCAAGGTAAATATTACCAGAAAAACACCCCATTTCGAGCGTCCAAAAGACATGTAGATGTGTTGATTGAAGTTAATAAGAGCTGTCCCAATTTTGTCCCATCATGAACTTCGCAATCGGGAAATAGTTTGAGATAATCAGCCTAAGTGACTTTTATACAAGATTGCTCGGGGCGGGACTCGAACCCGCACGGAGTTGCCTCCAAGGGATTTTAAGTCCCTTGTGTCTACCAATTCCACCACCCGAGCAGCGATGTTTCATATCCAATTTACAACAGCGTATAGATTGAAATCAAGATTCATCAGTTTTTTTTCCCTTATTTTCTGTTTCGTCTATCACAGGGTCTGCTTGTTTTTCCGTTGCAAAATCATCAACAATGCTTTTATACCTGTCGATTTGTTCTGATATAAGGGTTGTAGGAGGGGGTAAAAGAGACTTTCTTTGTTTTAATATATCATCGCTTATCACTGGAATTTCTTGTCTGCCGTTGTTTTCTTTGAGAACTTCTTTAGTAGTCGTTTTTTCGGGATCTTCTTTTTTATTTTTCTGTGCGCTTGATGGTTCTTTTTTTGGTGGCTGTGTAGCTTTTTTTTCTGTGGTCTTTTTTCCTCCAGCAATTTTTATCTGTTTTTCAACCTTGGGTTTTTTTACAGTTGGCCGTATTTCTTTTTGTTCGGAGATTTTATACTCATTTGCAGGGAGCATGAATTCTTTTGGTTTTTCAAGTGATCGTAAAAAAAAGCAGTTTCCAAATGCGATGAGTTCAACGGCACTTACCAAAAATTCGTCATTTTCAGTAGCTTGATTTATAGGCGTAAGATTGAGTTTATATCCTTCTTTTGAAGTAATTACTGTTTCGATTGTTGGTTCTCTTGTAAAGTTCACAAATTTTTCCAGGTTAAGGGTTTTCTTTTGATGTAATATATGAGATTAGGTCAAGCAGCCTACATGAATATCCAGTTTCGTTATCATACCATGAAATTATTTTATAAAAGTTGTTGTTAAGGGGAATACCAGATCTAGCATCAAAGATTGCTGAATGCTTATTGCCCAAAAAGTCAGTAGAGGCATTAAGCTCTTCAGTGTAGGCAAGTATTCCTTTTAGTTCAGTTTCTGCTTGTTTCTTCATGACACTACATATTGTATCATAATCTGTTGATTTAGTCAGCTTAACTGTTAAATCAACTACAGAAACGTTTTGAACCGGTACTCTAAATGCCATTCCCGTCAATTTTCCATTTAATTCAGGCATAAATTTGCCAAGTGCTTTTGCTGCACCAGTTGATGCTGGAATAATATTTTGAAATGCAGCTCTTCCTGATCTGAAATCTTTTCCCGATGGTCCATCATGAGTGGGCTGTGATGGAGTAATTGCATGAATTGTTGTCATCAGTCCCTCTTCAATACCAAAATTTGTATTTAATACTTTAGCAATTGGGGCAAGGCAGTTTGAAGTGCAAGACGCGTTAGAGATGATATAGTCCGTGTCTAGTTTAAATTCTTTGTGGTTAATACCCATAACGTATATCGGAGTATTGTCTTTAGGGGGAGCCGATATAATTACTCTTTTTGCTCCCGCATCTATATGAGATTGCGCTTTTTCAGTGGTTAGAAAACAGCCAGTCGATTCAATTACAACGTCTACATTGAGAGAGGACCAAGGTAGATTTTTTGGGTCTTTTTCGGAAAAGAGCTTTATTTTGTGTTTATCATTGATTAAAAGTATTTTTCCATCAGCTGTAACCGTATTTTCGTATGCTCCGTAAACAGAATCATATTTTAGCAGGTAGACTAGGTTTTCAATATTAATTAAATCATTAATTGCAACTACTTCAATATTATCGTAGTGTTTAAGTGCAAGTTTTAAAGTTGTTCTTCCTATTCTTCCAAAGCCGTTTATTGCAATACGTACTTTCATTTTTTTCCTGGGTTAAAGTTTTAAAAAATTTATCATATTAAAAAGATTTGAAAAGGGCAATATTTTGATTAAAAAATTAAGAAGTAGTTTTTTTTGCCCATGCAATGAGTGAATATTGAAGGGTATCATTTGTAGACATATCGATACGTTCTACTGTACTTTTATTGACAAAGATACAGTATCCTCCTATTTGGTAGCTCATTGGTAGATAAACTGCGATTTTGTCTTTATCTAAACTGGGGAGATCATTAAAGTCCTCTCTTGTTACAAAACCAATGAGAGTGATTCCATTAAGGGTGACTTTTACGACACTATTTTTTTGCGCTTCCTGGCTTTTTTGAAAGAAAAATGTAACGTTTTTAATCATTTTGTAAATGGATTTGCAGACAGGGATTTTCTCGAGTAATGAATCTATAAACTGAGAAATCTTTGTAATAATCCACGTATTAATAATGCAACCCATCGCAAATAATAGCACGATCGCGGTAAGAACACCCATGCCAGGTACGTAGTATGAACCGACAAGCAGTTTTATTTTTGGTCCTAAGAGCGCCTCCATGTTGTTAAATAGCCAAAAAAGAATACCAAGCGTAAGGGCTAGTGGTGCAATAGCAATGATGCCACGAATAAATATTTTCTTCATATATTTCAAATTACTCAATTATTAATGTTATTTCAACATATAAAATTGGTAATAATTTCTACCTAAGCTGTAGTAATTAAATTACACGTACCAAAACTGACTGTAATCGGGAATATATCTTAATAAAGCTTTAGTTTTTTATATGATTTTTTATTAGAGACGTCACTTCGTCAAAATTTTCAAGATATACCATATGCCCTGCATCGGCAATTATTTTAACCCTCGCATGGTTAATTTGTTTGTGGATATTTAATTGGGTTCCAGATGGGTAGGTAAGGTCTTTTCCTCCGGCTATCACTAGAAATTGTGAGCCATTTTTGACTATAAAATTACTGGAGTCAAAACCCTGCATTGCTTCTAATTGGGAGATAGAGTTATTAAAATTATTGGACTCCAAAGCCTCGTTGATTCCTATACTTTTTTCATCTATATTTTTGACTTGATTAAGGTTGTTAGGACCAAAAATCCACGGCACAATTGTTTTAAAAATTAGATCAAATGGTACCTTGTTTTCATGTAATTTGATGCATAATTTAATTACAAATTTTATATGAGGCTGCAGATTATAAAAAGGTGAAATTAATACACTTTTATCAACTATTGATGGTTTTTTTGATGCAATTATCTGCAGTATTGCACCACCCATAGAGGATGCAATAAAATGTGCCTTAGTAATCTTTAAAATCTCAAGTAATTTTAGAGTATCATCTGCCATTGTTTCAAGTGTAAAGCTTGCCAATCCATTTTTTGTTTTGCCTATGCCTCTATTGTCTAATAGTATAAGCTGGTAGTCATTTTTAAAGTTTGGGTAGATTTTTTCCCATGTCTGGTGGGGAGAGAGGAAACCAGATAGAAAAATAACTGGTTTTTTGCTTCCAATTATCTTGTAGTAGATATTACCTTGGTTGTGCTCAAAAAAAGGCATCTATTCCTCCTTAAACTGATTTGTTTGTATCTAAAATGGTCTTTAGTAGTAAATATTCACAAAGTAATATTTATTAATGCTAAAAAAACACCTTCAGCCTATCTAAGAAAGACTTTTTTTGAGGGGAGTTATCCTCATTCTCCATTTTTTTAAACTCTTCGAGAACCGACTTTTGCTTTGAGGATAATTTAATAGGGGTTTCAACAGCGACAGTTATGAGCAGGTCACCAGTTCCATGGCCATGAACATTTTTTAAACCCTCATTGCGGACCTTAAAGACTTTACCTGTTTGGGTCCCTTCTGGGATAGTAAGTAGAATAGGTTTTTTCTCAAGGAGTCTTGGGATTTCTTTTTTACATCCTAATGCAGCTTCAGTAAAGCTAAGTGGGACTTTTAATGTTAGATTATCTTCACTTCGTGTAAATACATTATGCGGCTGGACATTTATGTATACGTATAAATCTCCAGCGGGACCGTCATTTTCACCATCGTCGCCGTACCCAGACATTTTGAGGCGCATCCCATCATCGACACCCGCAGGGATAGGGACTTTAACGCGCTCTTTAATTTTACTCTTTCCTACTCCATGGCAATGAGTGCAAGGGTTTGTAATCATCTTTCCTGAACCATGACAATGCGGGCAGGTACTTGACATCGTAAAAAAGCCACGTGATTGGTTTATCTGACCAGTACCATGACATGTTGTACAGGTTTTAATATCCGATTGAGATTTTGCGCCAGATCCATTGCAATGGTTACAGGTTTTGTAGTTGGTAATTGCTATTTCTTTGTTTATTCCACTTGCAGCTTCTTCAAAACTTATTGTGATTTGTACTTTTTTACTAGTGCCTTTTTGGGGTTGATTACGAGGGTCCCCACCGAATCCGCCTCCAAAAAATGAATCGAACATAGAATCATTACTCGATCCTCCTCCCCCTCCGAAGGCCCCCATAAATGTTCTAAGGGCTTCATCCATTGAAGAAAAACCTCCTTGGGCGCCTCCCCCCATTCCTCCATTTTTCACAGCTTCAGAGCCGAACTGATCATAAGTCTGACGTTTTTGGGGGTCGCTTAAAACCTCATAAGCC
>MDTG01152772.1_pt1 | contig 17757 bp, 19 predicted proteins | sample 811421 | NCBI WGS metagenome assembly MDTG01 (sample SAMN05326645, study PRJNA326480) | marine metagenome | isolation source: seawater | place: Pacific Ocean: South East | collected 2011 | reverse complement strand
TTTTGTTGAAGCTTGATATGAACCATTATTATCAAAATATCCCCAATCATATTTATATTCACCTCCCGCTCCAAAGGAAATTTTTTGATTAATTAATGTGGAAAAATCGTATTTGAGACCCAAGACTTCACTTTCATATGTATCGATTGTACCTCTTTCATCGTATTGTCTGTCATAAATGTTATAATAAAAAATAAACTTATTTTTTAAAGAGTAATTTTGATTTTCTAAACCAATTTGTATAGATCCCATTTTATTATCACTTTCATAACCAGTTTGATTGGTGTTGGAATTATCGTATTCAGCTTTAGTTTGTCTAAGGTAAGTAGTGTTGAAAACTCTCAAATTTTTATTAATGAATTTTTCATAATTTATATTTGTTGAGTAATTTTTTACGCCATCATTTTCGTCATTTAAATTTCCTCTAGCACTTATTGTTTCGTTTTTTACTGCTCCTATTTTTACATTTAATGAAGATTTATTATTAATAAATGTTTTGTTTCCTGAAAACTCATAGTTTTCATTGTTGTCTGTTGTTAATGATAAAGAATCTTTGTAATCTCCTGTTAAAATTATATTTATAGCCCCTCCTATCGCATTTGTTCCAAAATGTGTTGCGTTTGAGCCAGGGTACACTTCAATTTGTTGAACTGTCTGAATAAAATCTACTCCGAAATCATGTAAACCCTGAGTAGTTGACTGGTCATTAATAGCAATCCCATTAATCATTACAAGCGTATGATTAGATCCAGTTCCCCTCATAAAAGTAGATGCCTGTTGGCCTTTAGGTCCAGATTGAGTGATATTAATGTCTGGAATAATATTAAGCACATCAATTAAATCCACAGCACCACTTTCAATAATTTCTTTTTTAGTAATTATAGTTTTGTTAATCCCTGATTTAGAAAAAGTTGAGGTATTTGATAAAAAACTAATTATCTTTATACATGCAATTTTATTTTTATTTTCCCATATACAATTATTTCTATTATTATTTTCTTTAGCATAAACGTCTTTAGATAAAATATAAAAAATAAATAATAAACTTAGTCTTAAAATCATACGACACAGTCTCCCATTTTAAACACTACAAAACATATGATGTTTTGTAATTTAACAATGCCGATGTTTATTTTTCATAGCAGAATTAGACTTTTCCTGGCCTTCATTCAACAACGGACTATGTTGGGTGGCGCTCCGACTTTACGGTTGCAGGAACAGCCAATGAATTTCACACTGATTTCCCACCATGCATTTCAACACGATAAGAATATAACTTTATGTAATTTATAAGTCAAATTTGTTTATTTTGACTTTATCTTTTTTAAATTATTAAATGATATTGAATAAAATATTTTAAGCCCAACTTCCGTATCTAGATTTTTTGGATTTTTTAGTTTTTTTCTTTCCAGGCTGGTATTCTATATTAATATCTAAATCAACTGTTTGTCTTTCATTATAAGGATCATCTTTTTTTTGATCTTCATATTTTTTATCAATTAAAGAAAATTTATTGTTTTTAATATCTTTAATAATTTTTTTAAGGAATGTTAATTTTATAGCTGATAAATTTCTAGCATTTCCATGTCTAATATCTTTTCTTTCTCTTTCTTTTGTCATAAAATCATCTATTTCATTCCAATATCTTATTTGCAAAGCTTTTACTCTTGGGTCATTTGAGTATATTAGATCATCATATTTTAAGTAAGAGTTGCTTTTTTCAATTTTTACTATCCTTGATTTAAAATCGCTAAATGTCTCGAAGTAATCAGTTCCTTTTAAAGGTTTTATTCCTAATGTTACCCCAACATGATAGAATGGATCTTGAGTATACTCATAGGCACCATTTACTGTTGCCTCAACATCTTCTAGTGTACTTTCTGGTGTTGTAACTATTATGTTACAATAAGCACCAACACCAATTTTTTTTGCAATTTTAAGACAATAGTGATTTTCCTCTACAGTACATCTCTTATTCATCTCTTCTAAAACTTTATTTGAAAAACTTTCAATTCCAATATTTAATCTTCTGAAATTTGCCTTTTTCATCCATTCAAACATTTCCTCTGAAGCATCACTGGCTCTACAAAAAGCCATAAAAGTTAAATTATCAGGAATATTTCCTTGTTTTTTTTCATCAAAAATTTTTTCACAAAATCTGATTACTCCTTTTTTAACTATACAAAAATCATCATCAGTAAGATAAATAGTTCTTACTCTAGGATGTGCTGCTACAACTCTTTTAATGTTGTGTATTAAGGTGTCTTCGGAAGCACTTATAACTGGAACCTTAGCACCGGATCCCCAAGTAATTTGATTTGTTGAACTACAAAATTTACAGCCAATTGGACATCTGTTTCTAGAAAATATTCTTACTGTATGTATTTCTTCCATATTTTCTGTTGTAACTTTGTTTCCATATTTTTTTAAATAATAATCCCAATATTTTTCATAAGGCAATTCTTCCCAATCAATGGCAGATGTTGCAAAATCAAAAGTGTGTTGATCTAAGGGAACAGAACTGTTTTTAAAAACTATTCCTGGGATATTGTCAATTTCCGTACCATTTGCTAATGCTAAAAGACTTTTTTCACCTTCAGATATAATAACAATTTTGCATGGAGTTTTATCTAATACATTTTGATAGTTAAACTGAGCTTCTATTCCTCCAGCAACAAAAATAGCTTCTGGACAAATTTTTTCAGCAAGCTGCATATTTTTAATATCGTGAATAAATGTCTCTTCAAGAATGGAAAAACCAATTATATCCCATTTTTTTTTCTTTAAAATCTCATCAATAAAAGGACCTTCATTAGTTAGCATTGGTAAATTTGGCTCAAAAGATTCTGCATAATGTCCTTTTTTATTTAAATAACCCGCAAGTCTTATTACACCTAGTGCCGGTGCCATGAATGAACGTTCTGCAGAAATTAGTTCTGTTTGTGGACCAATTAATAAAATATTTTTTTTCCCTTTTGGTCTATTTCGTAGGGTGCTTTTACCTCTTAAATGAAATTTTTCGTTATGTTTTGACTCGAAATCTGATTGATCCATAGTATTAATTTTTCTCAATTTTTATTGGGTTACCAAATATTTTAGAGTTTTTAGCATCAATATTTTTTAATACAAGACTACCGATTCCAATGATGTTTTTTTCGTTTATATTTACGTTTTCTTTAATAATCACTCCAGCCCCTAAATAACATGAATTTCTTATTTTAACGCTTCCGCTAATATTACAATTTGTGTTTATCTTGCAATAATCATCAATTTTACAATCATGGTTAATAACAGTATTCTGTAAAATTTGAACGAAATTTCCTATTTTAACATTAGTTGATATGGTTACATTTTGGTAAACTATACAACCAAAACCAATTTGTGAAAATCGTGAAATATATGTGTCTGGATGTATAAGACTTACAAATCTATTTTTTTTTATATTTAATTTTTTGATTACTTGTGAATTATTTCTAAAGTTAATAGAGCTCCCTAAAGCAGTGACAAAATAATGAGTTTTTTTATATTTTTGTGCATCTTTAAATTTACCAAGTATTTTAATTCCTTTTATTTTTTTTGATTTAATTTTGTCATCTAGAAAACCTGAAATTTTGAATTTTTTAATTCTTTTAACATTATTAATATCATCTATAAGATTTATTAAATCCAAACATCCTCCTGTTGCCCCAAGAATTATTATTTTTTTAATCATTAAAATGGTTTAAACCAACTATAATCACACTTAAAATTATTTTTTTTAAAAAATTTAAGCCAATTTTTTTTATGCATGTATGTAGTTGCTACCACAGCCCAATTATCTAAAATTTTTTTTTCTTTTTTTGTTTCGTATGTACCTAGACTTATGAAAATATTTTTCTTACTAACTCTTTTTATTTCTTTAAATGTTGTTTCTAAAGAATTTAAATCTAAAATATTATGTAAAGAATTAATAGATATGGTAAGATCAAAAAAATTGTTTTCAAAAGGTAGTTCAATAGAATTAGCTACAACTAAATTTTCTTTAATTTTTTTATGGGATTTCTCAATTGCATAATCCGATATGTCAACGCCAATATTTGTAGATTTCTTTAAAATATCTTTAAATTCTTTCAACAAATAGCCTTTAGCACACCCAATATCTAAAATTTTAGCATTTTGTTTTAAAGAGTAGTGTTCTATCATATATTGAGCAACATTTTTCCATCTTCCATCATAATAATAGCCACCATATCCTTGTTTTCTCGATCCATCAAAATAATGTTTGTTTAAACGCCAAGATTTAATTCTATCTTCATTTGAAACAGACAATCTTTCTTTTATCGGTTTCTTTTGACTTGGTAGTTTTTCTAAAAAATCAACTTCCATATTTTTTAACTCTATATTTTGCTGGCATTAGTGCCTTTCTCAAATGAAAAAAATCTCCTTTTTCAGATAACATAATAGGTATATTTTTGAAAATTGGATAATTTTCACCACACACCCTACAGCTCAATTTATTTTTCAATTTGTAAAGTTTGCTATTTTTTTTTCTTTTAATACAATTTATGCATCTAAGATATTTTAATAATTTCATTTTTTTTAATCCAGTTAAATATTTTACTATTATCTTTTTGGTACAGATTTAGTTTTATTAAATTATTAATATATTCATATTCTTTTTTATTTTTAGCAACTACGTTTTCAAATAAAAAATGACACTCTATCTTTTTATTTATAAAATTAAAAAGAATTTTATTTCTATCTTGGCTTTTTTGAGGAAGCATAAAGATTGACATCATTACAATACCCTCGTTATGCTTTAATTTTTCAATTAAAGATCTAAGTTGTATAAAGCTTTTTGAAAAAACTATTTCTCCTTGAGGTAGGGCAAAATTTATTTTTCTTTCATCACAATATTGTTTTAACAATTTATTTTGAAATACAACAGGCATACAATATGGTCCAAATTTTTCGTTATGGACATACCCTCGTAAAGTTTTGTTTTGATTATTTTTGGAATTCATTAAAATTATAGATTAAATTAAATTTTGTAATTAATTTTGGTTCAAACATTTTATAAAATGTTCCAATTTTCTTTTCATTTCCAAAAATACCGTTGTAAGGACTATAAAGATTTTTGTATCTTATATTTATAGACCATCTACTTGTTTTTTCTAAATTAGTAACATTTCCGTGAAGACAATTTGGTGAAAAAATTATTGCTTCACCAAACTTTAAATTTATCCACCTCATATCTTTTTGATATTTTTTATGAATTTGAGAAAATGTTAATTTTTTTGATATCTTAATTTTTTTTAAAATTTCTATTGATTTTATAGGATTGATAATAAACATTGATTTTGTTTTCTTTACATCAACAAATGGAATCCATAAATTAATTTGAAAGATAGACTCTCCACTAAAAAAGTCTGAATGCATGCTTAACAGAGATTTATCATCATGTGGAAATTGAATTGACAAATTTGATTTACTTTTTGCTATTTCACTTCCAACCATCTCATCAATATGGTATTTTGCTGACTTATATATTAAATCTTGAAAATTTTTATCATTATTTATTTCTTTATAAAGATGAATTCTTAAATTATTAATTTTACTTTGTTGATAACAATTATGAAAATAATCTAAATTTACTGATTTAGTTTTTATTTTTTTTTTAATTTTTTTAATAAGTAGATATTTGAGTTTTTTCACATAGATCTTATCTAAAGTTATTTTTTGATATCCATTTTTTAAAAAAAATTTTGAATTCATTAAATTTTAGAAAGACTATTTATATATTTTAAGTATTCAGTTTTTTCTGTTATATTTGAATTTCCAAGATACCGCGAATGCATTCCAGCATAAACATTTCCCAAGAAAGGTATCAATTGTTTATTTATATTTTTTTGTGAAATTAACATTGAAGTAATTGCAAAATAAGCATCTCCACATCCTGTTGTATCAATTACATCTTTAATAAAAACTGGAGAATAATATTTTTTATTTTTGTCAAAATATATACTTCCTTTATTACCAAGAGTAATAGACTTATGACATGAAAGTCTACTTATTTTTTTTTCAATAATTTTTTCCTCAGGATTTTGCAATTGAAAACCTATTTGCCACTCTTTTAAGTCCAGTGACATATATTTGAACTTTTTATATTTTGTGAATAAATTTAAACCCATGTTTAAAGAATTAGTTTGGACATTAATGTAAAAATTCTTTTTTAAATTTTCTAATGATTTAATTGTAAATTTGGAAAATAATCCAATACCAAAATCTGCAACAATTATATCTCTTGCTTTCAGTTTATTGATATATTTTAGTATTTTGGTTGTAACTTTTTTATCAATTTGGATATTTTTATAATTAGCTATTTGCACTAATCTCTGAAGTCTACCTTCATTTATGAATCTTTCTTTTTCTTGAATTTTTTCATTTCCAACACTTATAATTTTTATGTTTGGAAACTTAATAAAAAATTTTTTTAAATTTTCAATTTTTCCTATAGTGATTAAATTAACTTTTTTGTAAAATTTTGACAAAATCTGAGCAATAGAAATAACGCCTCCAGAAAAATTATAAGTATCTTTTTTTATTAGAGAAAGCGTAGGATCTTTAGTTGCTTTTCCAAAAACTTCACAATAGGTATATTTATCTATTATTGGCTCACCGATAATTGTTATTTCTTGCTTTGATATAACTTCAAAGATTTTATTTATATTTCTGAAGGATGATTGTTCTTTTATTATTTTTAAAATCTTTAGCTGATTTTTATCCCAATTTATAACATTGCTATTTAAAATATGACTTGAACTCATTAAATCAGTCCTGGTGAGAAAAAATTTTCCTTTATATTTTTTTAGTTCTTTGATCTCTTTATTCAGATTATTTGTAAAATCTTTTTCTATATAATCTTTTCCCTTAAAATATATGTTGGGTTTTAAATATTTAAATATTTCAATTGCTGTTAAATTTTTATTTATATATACATAATCAATAATTTTAAGAGAGTTTATTAATGCTGCTCTTTTATTTTCATTATTATAAGGTTGATTAGGTCCTTTTTTGACAAATTCGTCTGACGTCAAACTGACTATAAGAATATCACAATTTTTTTTTGCCTCATTAAAATGCTCAATGTGGCCAAAGTGCAATATGTCAAAAACGCCATGGCACAAGCCTATAATTTTATTTTTATATTTTTTTCTTATTGTAATTAAATTTTTTGAATTTTTTATCATATTTATATTTGCCACCATTTATTCAATGGAAATGGCCCGTTATAACTTCCTGTTTTTATTATCTTTTCAATTTCAATTGCTTGTTCTATAGAATCATCTATATCAACTTCATATCGGTATGTACCAGCTCTTCCAATACTAAAAAACCATTCAGGTAATTTTTTTAAATATTTATGTGCTTTCTTTATTTCAGATTTAATAGGGATTGGATAATGTTTTCCATTTTTTGAAGGAATTTCCATCCCCACTAATGTTGTTTTTGATTTATGTTTTGTAAATTTCTTGTATTCAACCAATCTTGTAAATTTTTCATTATTTGCATAATAAAGAAAGTAAACATTTTTTGGGAATACCTCTTTTGACGGAAAAACAATATTATATATATCTCTCCCAATAAATTTTAATTCACCAAATTTATAATTATAAAAAAAATCAGGTGAAATACTAGATATTACAATATCAAATTTTTTAGTTTGTTGATTTATAATAAACTCTTTTTTTTCTAAATTTTTAACTTTTATTTTTGAATTTAAAATAATCTTAATATTATTTTTTTTAATTTTATCAAAAAAATCATTGTATCCATTATTTTTGATTGGATATGCTGAGATTGCTTTATCCCATGCAGCTCTTGGTCCTTTTTTCAAAGTTGCTCCTTTAGGAGACCATTTAAATGTATCAATTTTTTTGTTATCTTTTACTAACCACATTTTCTTATTATATTTATCAATTACCTTTGAATATAAAATTTTACCAATTGAATGAATCCAATACTCCTCCATGTTTTTTGCACCTTGTATTCTTTTTATATTTCTATTTTTTAGTTCTTTGTAAATTTTATTTTTATCTTTCATTTTTTTTATATCTTCGTAATTAAGAGGATAATTGTAAAACTGATTATCTTTTTCAACATAAGTAATAAACTCATGGTCTGCACATGATCTCATAGGAACAATTTTATTAAGATAATCATATATTTTTTTATTATGAGTTAAAAAATGTCTAGGTCCAAAAGTATATGGGTGTCCGCCGTAAAAAAAGGTTCTTACTCCAGCTCCTAGATATTTATTTTTTTCAACTAAAGTAATCTGGTTGCTTTTATTTTTTGACAAAACTCTTGCTGCAGCACTACCAGCTATTCCACCACCAATAATTAATATTTTTTTATTTTTTGTGTTCATATAAAAAAGGTATCGAAATATATTTATACACTTTATTAATTCTTTTAAACTTTATTTTTTCTAATTTTCTTTTATTGATAAACTTAGTATTTTTTTTAATATTACTATTTATAAAGATATTTAAAATAATTAACATCATTTTTACTTTAAGAAGTTTTTCAAAAATTAAAAAATTTTCTGGTATTTTAAATTTAAATTTTTTTTCTAAATTTTTAATAAATTTTAACATTATAATTTTATTAATTCTTTTTTCAGGTTGATAATAAACATCACATATTAATTTTATGGGATTGTCTAATCCTGAGTATTCAAAATCATAAAAATAAACTTTGTTTTTTAAAATACCACAATTATGAAATCCAATATCTGATTGAGAAATTATGTTTTTTTTCATTTTAAGTTTAATATTTGTCTGTTTTTCAAAAAGTATTGAATGAATATATTCTTTAATTTTTTTAAGTTTTTTTGAATATTTTTTTTCTACTTTTAAATTAGCAATCAGATCAAATCTTTTTTTGATTTGGTTTTTCAAGATTTTGTAGGATATTAGGTTTTCTTTAGCGAAAATTTTATAATTATTATGCTGGTTAGTTTTAATTAAAAAAATCAATAAAGCATCAAAAAATTTTTTTTGAGAAGACAATTTTTGAAATTTGTATTTTTCAAATAAGATTTTTTTTTTATAAAGTTTTATAACTCTTGGTATATTTAAACTTTCATTTTTGAATTTTAGATAAAAATATTTCTCTCTCTTAAAGCGTGAACTATTAGAAAATAATTTCTCTATATGATTTTGTTTAAGTCTAATGGAATTATTTGAGATTTTCATTTATGGCAATATAGTTTTTTATTTTTTTCCAATCACTCAAAGTTAGTATTTTACTATCTAATTTTCTTGAAAAAAAAATTTTTTGTGTTTTTTTGGGAATTTTTTTATTTCTCAAAATTTTTATCAAATCATCAATATAGTATTTAGGTTTAATTTTTTTTATTATTTCAATTTTTTGATTTATAGTGTTGGTATAAAATATTTTATATTTATTCATTTTTATATTTTTTTTTAACCATTTATTAGACATTTCACGTAAATTATATTTTCTTGAAAATTCACTATATTCAGTCTTATGGCTTATTATAAATAATTTGTGCTTATTTTTTACCGCAAATTTTTCAAATTCTAGAAAATATTTATAAGGTTTTGCAAAATTAATAAATAAACCATATATTTCTTCTTGGGCCGCTGTCCAATTATATTTACTTTTGCTTTTATTTATTGCTTCTTTTATTTGGTGTTTATTTTTCCAATTAGAATTAATTTTTCTGATTTTAATTAATTTTTGGAATGATTTTTCATAATTAATTATTGTGTTATCTAAATCAATCCCAATTTTTAGAGTCATTCAATAATTTATTAATTAATTTTTTTTTTGATATTCCAAATTTATTTTGTACATAATTTCTTGGACCTAGTTCTGATATAAAACTATTTTTTTTATTAATTGAAATAACTTTACTAGATGTATCAGAGAGAATCGTGCTCAATATTGATTTTATACCCGTAGAAGGAAAATGTTCTTCAATTGTATAGATAAAACTATATTTTGATAAGCTTTCAACCATTTTTTTTGTAATTGGTTTAATTTGATGAAAATTAATTATATCAATCTTAATATTATTTTTTTTTAACTCTTCTTTTATATCAACCACATTTGAGAGTGGACCAGTAAATATAACTGCAATTCTTGCATTATTATTTATAAGATGATTAATTTTATTAATTTTGACTTTTTTTTTTTTAATTAAGGGCTCTCCTTTTTTACCTATCCTCAAATAAGTTGAAAATTTATTTTTGTTACTTAAAGCGTGACTTAAATGAACCTCCAAATCATTATCATCGGCTGGAGAGAATAATTTAATTTTTGGTAAGTTATTTAAAAGACCCAAATCTTCTAAAGAATGATGAGTGGGGCCAAGATGATTATATGACATGCCCGATCCTGTGCCAACTAATATGATTTTATTATTATTATAAATTGCGTCATTTCTTATTTGTTCGATAGATTTATAAACCAGAAAATTAGTTATTGTATAGCATATAGGAATAAATCCTTCTTTTGATAAACCAGATGCAAAAGTAACCATATTTGGCTCAGCGATTCCACAATTTAAAAAATTTTGTGGAAAATCTTTTTTGATTTTATCAAATAATCTATTACCTATATCTGCTGATAGTAAGATTATTTTTTTATTTTTTTTAATTTTTTTATACAAACTAGAGGCAAAATAATTTCTCATAACTTTTTAAAATTATATTTTAAGTTCTTTTTTTGACAGTTTAAGCTCTTCTTTCGTTGGAGCCCTATAATGCCAATTATTGTCATTTTCCATGAAACTGACTCCTTTTCCTTTGATTGTGTGTGCAATTATTATACTTGGTTTTTCTTTATTTTTTGAAATTAATTTTAAACATTTACTCAGTGAGATATGATCATTTCCATTACATTCTAAAACATTCCATCCAAAAGATTTCCATTTTGCACTTAATGGTTTTATATTCATTATATCGTTTGATTTTCCAGTAGCCTGAAATTTATTATAATCAATTATTGCAATTAAATTTTTTAAATTTAATTTTCTTGATAACAAAGCTGATTCCCAAACTGATCCACTGTTCATCTCACCATCACTCATTAATACGAAAACTTTATCCTTTTTTTTTTTTAAAAAATTTGAATATGCAATTCCTGAAGCAAACCCCAGTCCATGACCCAACGAACCTGTGGAAAAGCAAATGTATTTATTTTTAATTTGAGGTGACGGATGTTCACCAAATACACTACCTTTTTTTGCAAAACTTAAAAAATCATTAGTGTTTAATTTTTTGGCATTATACAAAACACTATATAGAGCTAATGCACAGTGACCTTTGCTTAAAACAAATTTATTATTAATTTGTTTAAAAATGTAATTATTGAGAATATTTACTATTATGTCTGTACATGATAGCGCTCCACCCAAATGACCTGATTGTTTTAGATAAGTTTGTTTGATTATTTCAAATCTCACTTTTTTTGAGATATAAATCAATTTTTTATTATCCAGCACTTTTAGAAATAACCTTTTTTTTAAGTAACCAATTTAAATTCCAATTTTGTTCATTGGGCTTGAAACCTTTTTCAAAACTATTTTTTAAATCTAATATTGCATCTATAAAGTCGTATTTTGGAACAAATCCTTTTTTAATAATTTTATCTGAGTTCATTCTGTAGCTTCTAGGATCACTGCTCTTTAAAGTAAATATTTTACATGGAATTATTTTATTAACTTCCTCTGCAATTGTAGAAACTTTTACATTTTCAAAACCAACATTAAATATTCCAGTAATATTATTTTTAATAAAAAATTCGTATGCTGCTATCATATCTTTAATATGCAGAAGTGGTCTAATTTGATTTCCCCCATAAACTGTAATTTTTTTTTTGAAATAGGCTTGATAACAAAAGATATTTAAAACCACATCAAGCCTTTGTCTATTTGAAAATCCACAAACTGTTGCTGGTCTTAAAATGACTGTATCAATATTATCTTTATACGATAAAATTACTTTCTCACAAATCATTTTTGATTTGTTGTAATCAGTTATGGGCTCTAGACCTAGCTTCTCAGTTACTTTTTTTTCCTTCTTGATACCATAAATACTTCCAGAAGAAGCAAAAATATATTTTTTAACTTTATATTTTACACAAGCTTCCATAATGTAGTAGTTAGCTAATGGACCTATTTCCCATGTATCTCTAGAATTTACTTCACACAAAGGATCATTTGAAAGATATGCTAAATTAATTACCACATCTATTCCTTTAAAAGAATTAAAAATATTTTTTCTTATATCTAAATTAATTTTAGTAATTTTTTTGTTTATTTTACTTTGAAACCAAAATGTATCTAAACAATAGAGTTTATATTTTTTTGTTTTAAGATAATTTAGCAGTTCTGTCCCGATATAACCTGATCCACCGATTACTAATATTTTTTTCATAGTAATTGTATGATATATATCATATTGAATTATAATATATAAAAAATTGAAACTTTTAATTACTGGTGCTGGAACTTTATTGGGAAACAATTTAGCAAAAAAAGCTAAATTAAAAGAGTTTGATGTAATTGCCACTTATAGAAATTCTTATCCTAAAAATTTGAAAAGAGAAAAAATTCGAATTCTGAAATTAGATCTTGAAAAAGAATTTAATATTAATTTTAATGTAGATTGTTTAGTTCACTGTGCTTCAGCAATTCCATCAGATAACCTAGATCATAATACAACGATGAAGGTTAATTTTATTGGTTTTAAAAGACTTGTTAAACAATCGTTAAAAAATGGTTGTAAAAAAATAATTTTGATATCAACTATGTCAGTTTATGGAGATATTAAAAAAGGTAAAGTTACTGAAAAAACAAAATTACACCCAATAAATAGTTATGGTAAGTCAAAACTAAAAATGGAAAAATTTTTACAAGATATTTCCAAAAAAAATAAAATTAGTTTCTATATTTTACGTTTACCAGGATTAATAGGTTTTAAATCTGATTTTAATTATATTTCTAAAACTTTAAAAAATATTAAAAATAAAAAATTAGTTGAATTTTCTAACCCAAACTTGAAATTTAATAATATGGTTCATGTAGAAAATTTGACAGATATCATAATTAAAATTTGTCGCTTAAAAGGTTCTAAAATACTCAATATTGCATCTAAAAATCCAATTATGCTAAAAAATATAATTGCACTAATGTTCAAATTTGAGAAAAAAGAAAAAAATATAAATATATTACAATCTAAAAAAAAAGGATTTAGCATTGAAATAAGTAATTATTTAAGAAAAAATTTTAAATTATTTTCAGTAAAGAATTCTTTGAGTTTATTTTTAAAAGAAAATCAAAATAAATAGTCCTTAAATATTAAAAGTTTTATTTATTTCCGAAATTATTTCTCTCAAGGGAGAATCTATTATTTTGTATCTCAATTTGTGAGTTTTTATATTTTTTATAATAGTATTTGTTAAAACACTTTTTTCATTATTTATGATTACTTTTTTAAATAAGAAATTTCTATATTCTAAATTATAATGAATATAATTTTCTTCATCAAACTGTAAATCAAATATTACTGCTTTTTTTTTAAAAAAATATACTGGTTCAATTATACCGGAGCCATTTCCTATGTATCCTTTTGAGAATTTAATTATATAAAGTTGATCTTCAATTGAATACTTTTCAGAAAGTTCTTTGAAAAATGATACTTTTTCACTGTGATTAAATTTAAATTTTTTAATTTCCTCTAAAGATTTATCTTTTTCATCTCCCATTATTATCACTTGATATTTTTTATCAGTTAAATAGTTAATAAGTTCATATACTTTATTTAAGTCAGCAGTTTGTCTTCCATGTGATCCTGAAAGATCATCAATATTATTATTATAATGTTTTATGAAAATTAAAAAATAATTTTCATTTTTAAATTTTTCAATATTTTTAGATATTAAATTATTTTTAATTTTTAAATTTAAAAGATTTTTAATACTATCTTTGTTTCTTAGTTTAAGGTAGTCGCAAAATTCAGGTTTAAAATTAACTAACGGTTGAAGTTTTGATTGAATTGGATGTAGGGGCAAAAATTTGAATATAAAAAAAAAATTAAAAACCAATTTTTTTTTTGAAAATAAAAGAAAAATAATTTTTTTATCTATGTTTCCGAATACGATAATTTTATTATTTTTTTTTCGTTTGATTTTAGAATAATTATATAAGTAAAATATAAATGCATCTCCAAAGTTAAAATAATTTGGATAAATATATTTATAATTTTTATTTTTATTATTATAAAAAAGCCAAATATTTATTAAATTAGCATAAATAAATATTAGTGATTGTTTGAAAATATCTACTAATCTTCTCACAATATTTCTTTTTTATTTTGATACCTCAATTTCATATATTGTGAAATCATATGCATGATAGATGAAAAAATATCCTCAGTTATTCCATAGTTTTTGCATCCTATATCTATGTGAACATTTAATTTATATTTATTTTTTTTTGATAGAAAACCAGTCAAGAGAATAATTTTTACCTTTTTATTTTTACAATATTTTATCAACTTTAATATATTTGCAGATGTACCAGATGAAGATATGAGAAAGATACAATCATCTTTATTTAAATAGTTTTCTATTTGTGAAGTAAATATTTCCTCATAGTTAATATCGTTTGCAATTGCAGTTATTAATTCAACAGAATTACTTAACGAAATTACTTTTGGAAAAACTTTTTTTTGACTTGAAATTTTTACACCTTTATTAAAGTCACACATAAAGTGATTTGCAATTGATGCAGATCCACCATTTCCAGCTACAAAAATATTTCCTTTTTTTTTAATAACGTTATCTAGTATCTTATATATTTTTTTTATAAGATTTTTGTCTATACCATTAATAAGTTTGCTTAAGGTATTAAAATAATCTTGAAAAAATATTTCTGGCGCAGGTATTGAATTATAATTTGAAGGAAATTTAAATATTTTGTTTTTCATCAATTTATTTTATCTTATAATTTAATTTTTTAAAAATCCTAATTATTTAAAAATGAAAAGAAAATATTGCTTTGATATAGATGGTGTAATTTGTAAAACTATAGGATCAGATTATAAAAATTCTAAACCTATAAAAAAATCGATAAAAAAAATAAATGAGTTATACGACGATGGTAATATTATTTTAATTTTTACAGCAAGATTTATGGGTCGCAGTAAAGATAATATAAAAAAAGCAAAAAAATTAGGATACAAGTTTACTTACAATCAACTTAAAAAATGGGATTTGAAATTCCATAAATTGATATTTGGTAAACCATCTTTCGATTTATTTGTTGATGACAAATCAATTTTTTTTAAAAAAGATTGGCAAAAAAAAATATGAAATTTCTTTGAAAAACTGTGAAAAAAAAAAATATTTCAATAATCACCGCTACATATAATGCAGAAGAACATTTAGAAAATTTAATAGTTAGTGTAATTCCACATTTGTCAGAAAATATAGAATTTATAGTTATTGATGGCGCATCTACAGATAGAACTTTAGAGATAATTCAAAAGTACTCTAAATTTATATCATATTGGGAAAGTGAAAAAGATAATGGAATTTACGACGCATTTAATAAAGGCATTCAAAATTCAAATTCTGAATTTGTATGTTTTGTTGGAGCAGATGATATTCTATTAGACAATTATTCTAAAACTTTTTTAGAGGCTATCCAAAACAATATTAATCATAATTACTATTCTTCCAAGGCATTAGTCAATGGTAAAGTTAAAGGAAAAAATTTTACTTATAATGATTTAAGAAATGAAATGTGTGCTGTACACGTTGGTTCATTACATAGAAGAAGCTTATTTGAAACAGTTGGTTATTTTAGTTTAGAATATAAAATTGCCGAAGATTATAATTTTCTCATTAAATGTAAATTAAATTTAAAAAATTATTTTATTGATGAAACAACTATGATTATAAATAATAATGGCGTAAGTAACAAAAACTATTTGAAAACACTTTTTGAGGTTTTTTTAATTAGAAAAAAAAACAAGTTAAAAAATATTTATTTAAATATTTTTTTATTTTTTTTTAATGTGTTAAAAATAAGTTTAAAAAAATTAGTTAAAATTTTTATAACTTAATTAAAATTTTAACTAAGATAAAATTTATAAATTTTTCAAACTTTTGATAAAATTTTATTTTAATTTGATTTATTAATTAAAATATCAAATTTTTTGGTTAATGGTGTTATATATTCTGGTTTTATATCAATTATAGATTTAAAAAGAACGTTTTTGGTAGAAATTTTATTTGTTTTACAAATTGATTTTATTAAATTGTAGTAATTATTTTTGTTTGATCCAATATTATATGTTCCATAAAAATTCTTTTTTACTATAGCATTTAAAATTGAACACAATTTTTCAATTGAAATAAAAAGTCTAAAAGTATTTTTTGAAATATAAGTTTTTTTTTTTAATCTTTATATTTTTGACTTGTTGATTAACAAAGTGTTTATTGGAGCTATATTTTTCGTTATAGACAGGTCCATATCTTAGAATAGTATATTTTTTTAAATTTTTTCTTATATATTTTTCACATTTTAATTTATTGATCCCATATAAGTCAACGGGCACTAAATCAGCTTTTTCAGATGGTGTTTTAATATTGCCTCCATATACTTTATGAGTAGAGGTGAAAATAAATCTTTTCCTAAATTTTTTACAATAGTCAACTAAATTTTTATTAATTACAAAATTATATTTAAATGATTTATTAGGATTTAGTTTATTTTTTTTGGGATTTGAATAAGCAGCTAAATTAATAACAAGGTCTGGTTTTATTTTTTTTAGTACTTTTTTAACCTTTTCTTTTTTGGTTAAATTTATTTTACAAATAAATACATTTTTTTTTTTTAAATTATAAATTTTGTTTTTATTTTTAGTTACATGCAATTCAAAATCTTTTTTTAACCAAGTTTTTATTAAATATGATCCTACATAACCACTTCCACCTGCTATAAATATTTTGTACATATAGTTAAAAAAAAGATAATATACATTAAGTTTAAAAATTCTATTATTACAGTGTAATAATTTGAGTAATTACCAATTCACAATTAATTAAATTTTTAGATAAGGGCTATATCTAAAAATAAAGCTATTTAAAGATTAAAGGAGTTATATATTATCGCAATTTTTTCTTTTACTACGTCAAAATTTATTACTGATAAACATCACGAATTTGCCAGTAGAGCAATAGAGGTAGTTAGATCAAATTTGACTTCAAATATTTCCTGTTTAATAAATTCTAACCAAAATAAAGAAATTAATAAACAATATTTAAAATTTTATAACCTTAAAATTTTTGTTATTTTTACCTAATCTATTTTTATTTTTTAAACCAATTAATTTTAAGAAATTATTCATAAAATTTATAATTTTATGCAATGTATTATTTTGTTTTAGATATTCTAAAATTGATAATCGTCTTTCTAATGGCGCAGTACATTTTTCATTATTTGTAAATTGATTCCATAAATGTAAATAATTATATTGTTGAACATTTAAATTTAACAAACTATTTTGGTTACTTATCGTTCTACATAAAATATTTACTGGGTTAAAAGAATGTATATCAATTGTTTGTTCTTGTTGGGGATAATTAACTTTATAAAAATGATTATTGTCAGTAGTGTCATGTAAAAATACTTCAGTTTCAGTATATCCATTTGTTTTTGAGTAAAGTGAAAATAGA
>MDTG01265139.1_pt1 | contig 17758 bp, 17 predicted proteins | sample 811421 | NCBI WGS metagenome assembly MDTG01 (sample SAMN05326645, study PRJNA326480) | marine metagenome | isolation source: seawater | place: Pacific Ocean: South East | collected 2011 | reverse complement strand
TAGGGGCAGACCTCTATTCTGTAACATCTTGGAACGAGCTAAGAAGAGATGGTGTGGCCGCCGAAAGACATAATTTTCTCAATCCAACGGAAACGCCCCGAACCCCCTATCTAACATCTAAATTACAGGACGCTGTCGGTCCAACGATTGCTGTCAGTGACTTCATGCACACTGTGCAGGACCAAGTTCGAGAATTCATTCCCGGCAGGTTCGCGACGCTCGGAGCTGACGGTTTTGGCTTTAGCGATACTCGGCCTGCGGCGCGGCGCTTCTTTGCAATTGACGGCCCATCTATTGCTGTGAGGGTCCTGCAACAGTTGGCGAAGGAAGCAAGAGTCGACCCGGAAGCACCCGCCCGCGCCGTTGAGCTTTATAAGCTTCATGATGTAAACGCGGGCACCAGTGGCTCAGCCGGTGGCGAAGCATAATCGAGAGGTCTACAGTCACGAGGGAACCATGTCGCGTTCAATGACCAAAGAACAAACGCTATCTTGGCTTCGAAACATATCGGGCGATATGGCGAGTGCAACGCTGCTCCGCCTCGAGCGGGATTTACCCTGGTACCGAGAAATGCCGCCAAGCCGCAGGTCAGCGGTCGGCCTGGTAGCGCAGGCTGGAATTACCTCATTCATAAGCTGGTTTGAATCACCGGAGGCGACTCCCTGGATAGCTTCTGACGTTTTTGCCGCGGCTCCCCGAGAACTACTTCGCTCCGTCAGTTTGCAGCAGACTCTCCAACTAATTAAGGCAACCGTCGAAGTAGTCGAAGATTTCCTGAGAGACGCTCCCGCCGAGCTTAGGGAGGGAATTCTGCACTACTCGAGAGATATTGCCTTTGCCGCTGCTGACGTATACGCTCGGGCTGCCGAAGCTCGCGGGCTATGGGACGCAAGACTGGAGGCTTTGGTGGTCGACTCAATTCTGAGTGGGGAATACGATCAGGAGCTCCCTTCACGAATTGCCGCTTTAGGGTGGACAGGTCACGGCGAGGTATGTGTAATAGTAGGGACAAGCCCAAGAGTGGTAGATGTGGACTCGATCCGTCGAATTGCTCGGGAACACAAGACGGACGTTTTGGTTGGGGTCCAAGGAAGTCGACTACTTGTTGTGGTAGGGCGTCGCATCGACGAAGAAACAGCCAGCGAGCCTTTTCCCTTTAAGGTTATTGCGGAAGCTTTTGACGAATCATTCGGCGAGGGGGCTTATGTGTTTGGACCCACGGTTGAAAATGTCGTAGATGCCGTAAAAAGCGCAAAAGCTGCTTTGGCCGGATATTCGGTAATTGCCGGCAGGCGGATTGTAGGTCGCTTTCTCGCGGCAGACGATCTCCTACCAGAACGGGCTTTGGCCGGAGATGCTCTAGCTAGGCGCGCTTTGTTGCGAGAGACATACGAACCTTTGAGAGACCACCCGCTTGACCTTTTGGGAACCCTTTGGTCATATTTCGAGAACGGACACTCCTTGGAATCCACTGCTCGCGAACTTTATGTTCACCCAAACACAGTCCGATACCGATTAAGAAAAGCCACTGAGGTCGTGGGATGGAACCCGAGCTCCCCTCGCGATGCTTTCACACTTCACCTAGCCATTATTCTGGGGTCGATTAGTGACAAAGTTCGAAAAAAATGAGTCACCACGCGTAAACGAAGTAGCTGCACCTACAGTAATGCGCTAATTTAGTCGTGGCTTTTCGACAAAACATTTTTACTAAGCCCAGTGGAGGATTAAGGGATGTTCGTGATCGTGGCGCCAGGACAAGGAGCTCAGAAACCGGGCTTCCTGACACCTTGGCTTGAACACGCTGGTTTTCAGGGTCAGCTCGACGCATGGTCAAGCCAGACCGGTTTAGATCTCCAGAAACTCGGAACTGAGAGCGAAGCCGAAATCATAAAAAAGACGGAATTTGCCCAGCCGCTTGTTGTCGCTGCCGGCCTTCTTGTTGGACAAGAGCTACTGAAGCGCCTACCGGCAGATGTCGAAATCTCCTTATCCGGCCATTCGGTTGGTGAGTTTACCGCGGCATGTTTAGGCGGACTTATGTCGCAAGATGACACCATAGCTGTTGTAGCTGAGAGAGGTCGAGCAATGGCTGAGGCGGCATCAGAGTCTGCAACAGGAATGGCAGCGGTGCTCGGGACAGATTATGAGACTCTGAGCACGATTTTGGACGGTGCCGATTTATTTGCGGCCAATTTCAATGGAGCTGGACAAGTCGTGGTTGCCGGTAAGCTTGAAAACATTGAAAAGTTCAAACTGAAAGCTCCTGCTGGAACCCGGATAGTGAATCTCGAAGTGGCTGGAGCCTTTCACACACCGTTTATGGAATCGGCAAAAGACTCGGTTCGGAATTTTGCTATTTCGCTGGACACCCGTGCCCCTAAATTCCCGATTTACTCAAATCGAGACGGTGAGCGTGTCACTTACGAGAATGCAGTTAGATACCTGATTGAGCAAACAACTCGTCCGGTGAGATGGGATTTATGCATGCAATCTTTCGCACGGGACGGGGTTGAAGGTGTGATAGAACTTCCTCCAGCTGGTACTCTCGCCGGCCTAACAAAGAGGTCCTTAAAAGGAGTCCCTACGATGACCGTGAACCGCCCTGAAGACCTAGATTCAATTATTGGCTTCGTAGGTGGCCGATGACACCTCTAATTACGAATGAGGGCTCCAAGTTTTCAAAAATTCTGTCGCTTGGAGCTGCAAGAGGTGAATTAATAGTTAGCAATGAAGAAATCGCGGGACCGATCGACTCGTCGGATGAATGGATCCGCCAAAGAACTGGGGTAATTCAGAGGCGGAGATCAAGCGGGTCAGAAAACACGATTGACCTGGCAACTCGAGCTTCCCTCGAGGCCCTGGATAGTTCCGGCATATCAGCTAGCGCAATCGATGCCGTTATCGTCGCGACGATTAGCAATCCCGTCCAAACCCCTTCTCTGGCAGCCTTACTGGCGGATCGTGTTGGAGTGTCACCTGCTGCAGCATTTGACATTTCTGCGGCTTGCGCCGGCTACACGTACGGTATTGCCCAGGCGGATGCACTAATTCGGTCGGGAGCCGCAAAACACGTTCTGGTCGTCGGGGCCGAAAAACTTAGCGACTTTGCGAAAGAGGATGATAGAACGATTTCTTTCCTTTTAGGAGATGGCGCCGGGGCGGCTATTGTGGGTCCGAGCAGTTCCGTGGGCATCGGGCCCACAACATGGGGCTCTGATGGATCGAAATGGGGGTCTGTTGGGATGGACAGGCCTCTCAAGGAGGCGTTCGAGGATCCTGCTGGAAAATTTCCTACCCTTCGTCAAGATGGGCAAACCGTTTTCCGCTGGGCGGTCTGGGAAATGGCAAAGGTTGCCAAGGAAGCTCTAGAAAAATCCGGCCTTGTCGCGGACGAATTAGCCGCGTTCGTTCCCCACCAGGCCAACATGCGAATCATCGATGAATTAGCCAAACAACTGCAACTTCCCGAGCATGTTTTGATCGCAAGAGATATAGAAACCACTGGAAATACTTCTGCTGCTTCGATCCCTCTCGCAATGCATCGGCTTCTCCAGGAGCATCCGGAAGCCGCTGGCGGACTGGCTTTGCAAATAGGTTTTGGAGCAGGATTAGTATACGGAGCTCAGGTCGTAATACTGCCAAAGTGTTAGCGCCTGGCCCTAAGATTGATAGGGATAAAGCAAAACAAACCGAAAGGGAAAAAATGGCTCAGAATGAAGCAGAAATTCTTGCAGGACTCGCCGAGCTAATTAATGAAGAAACAGGAATCTCGGAAGATCAGGTTTCGATGGAGAAATCCTTTACTGAAGACCTCGACATTGATTCAATTTCTATGATGACGATAGTGGTCAACGCCGAAGAAAAGTTCGACGTAAAAATTCCTGACGACGAGGTTAAGAACCTAACCACGGTTGGCGAAGCGGTCTCTTTCATTACAAGCGCTCAGTCTTAGGATTTACCCAGAAAACATGGTTTCCGTAGTCGTCACAGGAATCGGCGCAACGTGTCCCCTGGGGGGTGATGCTGCCTCTTCGTGGAAAGCCCTTTTGGCTTCAGAGTCTGGAGTGTCCACCCTTGAAGACGATTGGGTTGAAGCCTACAATCTGCCAGTGACTTTCGCTGGCAGGGCTAAAGTTGGGGCTGAGCAGGTGCTAGAGAGACATGAATTCAAACGACTGGACCCCTCCGCGCAATTCGCCCTGATTTCGGCCCGCGAAGCCTGGAATGATGCGGGAGCTCCCGAGCTGGACCCGAGTAGGGTCATGGTCGACTATGCCACAGGAATTGGTGGTCTGTGGACTTTACTTGACGGTTGGGACACACTCAAAGAAAAAGGGCCTCGTCGGGTTCTTCCAATGACTATCCCAATGCTGATGCCGAATGCCTCAGCAGCGGCCGTAAGCATGGCCCTCGGAGCTACGGGAGGAGCTCGGACCGTGGTCTCTGCCTGTGCCTCGGGAACCGAGGCAATAGCAAACGCCTACGAGCACCTGCAGTTAGGCCTTGCAGACATCGTTGTTGCGGGTGGAGCCGAAGCCGTGATCCACCCACTTCCTATCGCTGCTTTCGCTGCCATGCAGGCACTTTCAACAAGGAATGATGATCCCCCCGCAGCCTCACGACCGTATGACACGGCGAGAGACGGCTTTGTATTAGCTGAGGGGGCCGCAACTATGGTTCTTGAGACCAAGGAACATGCCGAAAAACGAGGTGCGAGGATATACGCGGAGTTGGCTGGTGGGGGAATTACCAGCGATTCATTCCACATCACAGCGCCCGATCCAGAGGGTCGCGGAGCCTCGCGAGCGGTTTCGGCAGCTCTGAAGCAAGCCGACGCGGTGCCCGAGGATGTCACTCACATCAATGCACACGCCACTTCAACACCTGTCGGAGACGTTGCAGAGTACCAAGCTCTCAAATCAGTGTTTGGCTCGTTCGCCGAGAAAATTCCCGTCTCAGCAACAAAGGCTGCAACTGGACATCTGTTAGGAGGGACAGGAGCTCTCGAAGCTCTATTCACAGTTCTCGCGATTCACGAACGAACAGCGCCCCCGACAATTAATTTGGACAATCAGGATGAAAAAATTCCACTTAGGGTCGTCACACAGCCGCAAGAGCTGGGCACCAAGACTCAGCTAGCTCTGAGCAATTCTTTTGGATTTGGCGGCCACAACGCCGTGGTAGCTTTTCGAAGCCTCTAACTCACCCTAAACAAGCGCGCAGGCCAGCTTGGGGCAGTTGAGCGATAGGGTTCCAGCTCCTCGTCCCAGGGCTGACCGAGGGCCGACTTGATCTCGCGGCAGAGCTCTGCATGATCCTTCGACGAATTTGTGATCCAAGTTATTCTGTTCTCAGAGATAACCAAATTACCGGCCGAATCGGTTGGGGCGTAAAAAACGCCGCAACTTGGCGTATGCATCCAGCGTGCTCCATCTGTTTTCTTTGACTGGTCCTCCGTGACCTCGAAGAGTAACGACTCAAAATTCTGAAGAATGCTGACAATCACCGAACCAGACCCGATCGGACCAACCCAGTCGAGCAAAGTTCGTGAGCAACCCGGCCTCATGGATTGAGGAGACCAAGCACAGGTCACCGAGCTACCCAGAGCCCGAGACAACCCCTTTTCTATCTCAGGAATGAGATAGGCAGGCGAGGAATGAATCTGAACCGTTCCCTGCGTTACGAACATCTTACTTTGCTCCTAGCCTTGACGATGGACTAACTTCCCCATCAGCCTCGCTTAGACCAAGAGCTACCTAAATCCTACCAGGCCGAGTAGTGAACAAACTAGCCAGCATTCAAGAGAGTGAGGTTAACCGTGGAGCGGCTCTCCCGTAAAATCGAGGACGTTTTTTTCCCCTGCTTCAATCGGAAAAGGGAAACGGTTCTGGGCTGGAGGAAGAGGGCAATTGAAAGCGAGCGAAAATGCGCAAGGAGGAAGAATCGCGTAATTAAAATCAAGAGTGATAGCTCCGTCTGGATCCGGAGCAATGAACAGAAAACGCCCGACTCCGTAAGAAGTCAAGCCACTAGTTCCGTCAGCAAACACAAGCTGGAGTTCAGAGCCAGCCCGGAACGCCAGCACTGAATACGTTTTTCCTCCGTGATCAAATGAAATCTGTCCCGGAATCTCCTGTTCCTTACGGACACCTTCCGGCCTGAGATAATCAAAGTCATGTTTAGCCCCTGTCATCTCCTCCCAAACTCCCCGTAAAATCCAATCCGGATTGTACGAAAAAGAATCGACGTGACCGAATCTCCGAACTGCATCGGATTGACTATCCCAAACCCTCAAAGCATAAGACCCATTCGCCCCGATAACCTCCGCAGTAATATTCTTGCCAAAAAGAACTTTAGAGGGTTTTTTCTCCTCTGGCCCCATAACAACGGCATTCCCGTCAATTTTTTTGCCGTCAACAATTAGTTGATCAGAGAGTGCCGCCGTGACCACAAGCCCAGAGCCTCCATCTGTCCGCGGGCCCCACCTGCCGGGAATCGCCCATACAGATTTTTCCGAATCAACCCACTCAGTCGCTATGAGGGCAAGAGGACTATTCGGTTGAGAAAGTGAAGAATTTCTCCTTGCGGAGAAAGCTTCAAATTGACTTCTGTGGTCGTTCATATCTAATCAAATCAGCTGCGGGAGAAGTACTGCATCAACAAGCAAATAAACGAGACCGGTTTTGGAGAGAAGGCTCAACAAAATGAACATTCTTTCGCCTCGAAGATAATCTTTCCATCTGCCTATTCTCTTGAACTGGAAAAACTGGTTGAGTCCAAAGGCAACGAAGAATGCAAATAGAAGCGCCACTGCCTGGCTAGCAAAGCTCCCAATTGCGGATGTTGAGTTTTGAGTGGTGACGAACCCAGTGCCAATGATGACCCATGGAACAAGACCGAAAAGTGAGGCAAAAATGAACGGCAAAAATCCTTGGCTTCCCGGCTGCTCATATTTCTCCTGCAAGGCGCCAAACAAAACCATTGACGTGGAGAGAGCAAAGATTGCGATTAACGAGACCACATTACCTATGCCACTCATTTGTGCCGCTAAAAATAATAAGACAGAGGCATTGATTGAATACTCCGTCCATCGGAAATTATTTCGATTCAGGCGCAACCCGCGGGAATAACGATCAAAAAAGAATCTCGAAGAAATGAGCAAGTGAAAAGAAGCTGAAAGCGCTAAAGCAAAAACCAGACCTAAGCCAAGATTCACCCTGAACAGTTCGTTCGCGCCATTTTCCGCCGCCGTTACCCCAGCTGGTAACGAAAAAGAGCGGTTTACCGAATACAGAACCTGGTTTTCGACAAAAGCAAGGGTCGTCCCAAGACCAATTGCCTGTAAAAGATGCAGGATACCTGCCACCCTATTGTAAAGACGCAGGCCACTCATGTTCTGGTCTAATTTTCTGTGTCTCATTGCCATTTTCAGCTCCTAAGCTTCTGAACAAACGTACCTGGAGCTCCTCAAGTTGCACGCTTTCCCTCCGGCAATTCGACAAACGAGGTACACGCCCTTGAGAACCAAACCGGCGACCCAGATCACCATGCAGTTGAGGACAATTAACCAAAACCCTGTGTGACAAAGCCATCAGTGGGGCGGACGGGACTTGAACCCGTGACCATTCGATTATGAGTCGAGTGCTCTAACCAGCTGAGCTACCGCCCCCGTGAGCATTTGGTTCAGCTCCTACAACCATTCTAGGTCTATACGATCTCGGGACTTAACCGACAGAGATGAGCCTCAGAATTAATGGAGAGCTACACTGATTCCCGGTTCTCGCCGTTTAGACTGGAATTCAGGAAAAGCAAGGAGCTAAGTTGAACACCTGGATAACGATTGCCTTCTCCGCCATTACCACTCTGAGCATCGCAATTTCTCTTCTGATTGCAATTTGGATTTTTGTAAAGTTAGCCGGACGAAAAATCCCCTGGCTTCCCACCGCCTACCGAAGCTTACGGCCTCGACTTAGGTTTTTTGTAATCACGTTGGCGTTGATGTTCAGCGTACTCGCGGTGAACCAACCCGAGGACTTTTGGTGGACTGTAACTTCTCGATCGATGATCATTCTTCTCATTCTTTCTGCAGGATTCTTAATCCAGGAAATCGTAAATTACTCAGTTTCGCAGGTCATAGCCCGGTTCGAAAACGGTGACCAATCAGACGCACAAGTTCGGAGAATTACCACTCAGCTTCGAATGCTTCGGCGTCTGGCCAAGGCCATAATTTCGGTTTTAGCCGTTGGGCTAGCGCTGTTCACTTTTCCAGCGGTTCAGGGTGTTGGCGCTGGACTACTCGCCTCTGCTGGCGTTTTGAGCGTGATTGGTGGACTGGCAGCCCAGTCGGTGCTCGGTAACCTTTTCGCAGGTGTGCAACTGGCTTTTGGAAACGCGATCCGCGTGGGCGATGTTGTGGTGGTAGAAGGCGAATGGGGTACGATCGGCGAAATTACCCTCTCCTACGTGGTTGTCTACATTTGGGACGAAAGACGACTGATCGTCCCCTCCACGCACTTCACCAGCAAGTCCTTCGAGACCTGGACCCGGAACGACTCAAAAGTTCTTGGAACCGTCTATCTCGACCTCGATTGGAGAGTGCCTCTAGATCGGCTAAAGGCGGAGTTCAATTCCTTCATGGACGGGAATCCACTATGGGACAAGCGAACATCCAATGTGCTTGTCACCAAGGCGACCGGTGGTCTAATTCGGATTCGTTTGTTGGTATCAGCTGAAAATTCATCTAAACAATGGGACCTTAGGTGCGAGGTTCGCGAACACATGGTTCGCTGGTTACAAGCAAACCATCCAGAGTCTCTCCCGGTTTCCCGTGTTCAGCTGACCGAGACCGCCCAATTCACGAAACCAAAATCTGTGAAGTGAGCGTGCAGCCGATTCGGATTATTGGGGATCCAGTCCTGCACAAAGTTGCGAGACCGGTTGCGTTTCCCAGTCCGAGGGTTGATGAGATTGTCCACGAATTATTCCAAACGATGCGAGCCGCCCCCGGGGTAGGACTTGCGGCTCCGCAGATTGGAATTCCTCTGCAGATATTTGTTTGGGAGTGGACCGACGACACCGGAAAATGTTTTAGTGGGTCGGTCATTAATCCGTCGCTACGGATAGTTTCGCGAGCTGGCGTCGACAAGGGTAAAAATAATGATTTTGAGGGATGCCTATCGGTTCCCGACCTGAGGTTTAGTTTACGAAGAGCAAAGAACGTTGAGTTACTAGGAATGAACCCACTTGGAGAACCGCTCAAGATTACGGCTTGCGGCTGGCTTGCAAGAATCTTTCAGCACGAGTTTGACCACCTACAGGGCATCATTTATTTGGATCGGCTGCGACTACGAGATAAGTTCTCGGCCAGAAAAATTACCAAGGCCAAAGGTTGGGGGAAATCGGGTAATTTTTGGATGCCCGGCGTTGATCCCTACGAACTAGGGCAATAACTCAAAAGCCCTCAGGAGAGCAGCAATCCCGCCCGCCGAAATGAGGACAACCAGGAATGGAAGCCTAAAGTAGAGTAGAACTCCAGCGACCACTAGCGCAGGTAACCGCGCATCGACCTGAATTCCCGTGCCATCCCCTACCGACTGGAGTACTACCAGCGAAGCAAGAAGGCAAACAGTGACCGCGTCTGCAAGTCCTGACATCAAGTCTCCCTTGAGAAGTTTCCCCGGGACTATAAACCCAACATTTTTTGTTGCCCACACAATAACTGAGGCCAACAAAAGCGCAACCCAAACCGTCATCATGCGGCTTTCGAGGAGGAATTATTGAATCGAGGTCGCCATCTCAAATATAGTGCGGCCGATATACCCACTACGGCAGCCCCCAGAACCGGGAGCCCAGGAGGTACCGAAGGGATCAAAACTACAGTTACCACCGCTGCTACTGTCGCCAAAGCAATCGGCTCGAAGGACTTTAGACGAGGCCAAAGGAGTCCTAAAAAGGCCGCCGCCGCGACCGCGTCCAAGCCCCATATTCTCACGTCTCCAAGAGCTTCGCCGGCAAAAGCTCCAGTTAAGGTTGCCAGGTTCCAACCGAGATACAGTGTTACGGCAGTTGCCCAAAAACCCTTTTTAGCAGAATCCATATCCTCCTGAGCCGAGGCCACCGCGGTGCTCTCGTCGACGGTTAGCTGCGCGGCAGCTAACCTTCTCCAAAATCCAGGGCCGACAATGAGCGAAGTACGAAAACCATAAAGACCATTACGGACCCCCAGAAGACCCGCTGAAGCAACAGCCGCTGCCGCGGCCGCGACTCCGCCGGACCCGATTATGCCAATGAAGGCAAATTGAGAGGCGCCAGAAAACATGAGAAGACTCAAAACCATAGTTTGCCAAACATCGAAACCCAAGGCCACTGCTAATGCGCCAAAAGAAACCCCGTAGAGCGAGACAGCGACCGCAACCTGAATCCCCTGGGATATTGCCTGTCGGTTTCTTACAGATTGACCGTGCTCAGTCACCAGACTCCTGATTATCTACACCGACCCCATGAATAGCATTGTGAAACCTCAGAGTTGGAAATGCTGCCGATACGCTAAAACCGACTCCAGGAACACGATGCGCCGAAAACACTCCGCCAAATGTTTCAGTTCTCGTGCGCATGTCTCTCATTCCTCTGCCCGACAGTATCTCAACGAGAGCAGCTTGGTCATCCTCTACTGTGTAACGAGGATCCTGTGGAGCGGAGAAACGTAACTTAGCACGGGTACCGTCATCGTCGACTCTGACATGAAGACCCTGTCCACTCCAACTAAGGACCACATTGACGGTGGTGCCCGGACCTCCGTGACTGCGGGTGTTATTCAAACTTTCTTGCAGAATTCTGAAAATAGCCAGTTCAGCGCTGGTCGAGACTGAAAATGGTTTACCCGTCTCCTCAAAATTTACTGCTATCCCTGATTCCCTCATCGCCTCGAACAATCTGTCAATTGACATTAGGCTAGGCAAACCTTCCACTTGCTCGACCCCATCTGTAGAGACATTAACGACCCGTCGGAGGTCGCTCAGTACTTGACGAGCCGAATCGGCAATTGCCTCCGCTGCGCGCGAGGCCACCTGGGGATCAGACGTCGCGGAAAATCGAGCTCCTTCCGCTTGGGAAATCATATTCGTGAGAGTCACAGCAGCAGCCTGATGAACATCGCCAATCACTCTCATTCGGTTCGCCTGTTCCGAAATTTGCATTTCTAACTCGGTTTTTTGCGCATACTGATCGTAATTGCGCTCAGACTTAGCAGCTGGTTTATTCCGTGCCCGATTCCTATAAAGCACAACAATCAAAGCGGTAACTGAAATAATAAGCAGAACGGCAAGGGCGGCCATCACCCAAACCGCTTGCGAAGATAAAAACTCAGCCATGACCCACTTCCGTCAACAAAACCTTAGAGAGACTGCGAACCCGCTCCCCGACTTGGACTCGAACCAAGAACCTACCGGTTAACAGCCGGTCGCTCTGCCAATTGAGCTATCGAGGAATATGCCCCTGATGGTACCAGAGGATTGGTCCTAGCCAAGAGATCAGCCTAATAGCCGGACACGACGTCGACAACCCCGCTCAATAAATCTCCTCTAAGAAATGCAGACACATTTGAACTTATTCTCCGGGCCAAAAGAGGTGCTGTCATTTCGGGAGTATCCGCGGAATGGGAGGTAATAATGATCCGTTTTTCATTCCATACCCGGTGGTCTCGCGGAAATGGCTCCGGATCCATTACGTCAAGACCGGCTCCAAAAATTTTACCGGATTGAACAGCGTCAACAACCGATTCTAATTCCACCAACGAGCCCCGGGCGACATTTACAAGAATCGCGTGCGGCGGCATCAAGGCCAATTCTGAGCCTCCAACGAGGAGCCTTGTTTCCGCCGTGGCCGCAGCCGCGATGATTAAGATGTCGGCATCGGGTAGGACAGCACTGAGTTGTTCGGCGACAACTGTCTTCTCTGCTCCCGGGCAGGCAGACCGGGACCTCCTTACTACGGTAATTTTGGCCCTGAAAGGGGCAACAAGATCGAGAAAGGCTCTGGTTACTCCGCCCGCTCCCAATATGACAATATTCCGCCCAAAGAGAGATAATCCGGTTCTCAGGTCCTGCCAATGCGCGTCACGCGCTTTCTGGGGAAATTCCCGAAGACAGGCCAACGTGAGGGCTAGAGCGTGCTCAGCAACCGGCTCAGCATACGCACCTTTTGCCGATGTAATTATTGGCCTTTGACCCACAGGCAGACGTGCCACGGATTCTATTAATTCCGCAAAAGCATCAACCCCGGCCCAGGGAAGCTGGATCCATTCTATCTTGGGAAAAGCGTCCACAAGATCTTTCAATTCAGCTGCGCGACCCGGATCAATCCATAACAGTCCTCGCGTGCCGGTACCGAGGACCTCGAGCCGACCGCCCCCAGCGGCGACTGCGTCTGAAAAAAGACTATCTTGAAAAGGCTCCATTGCTATGGGGCCAGGGGATAACGATCGGTGCTTAGGACTATTCTCAGACCGGTCTTGGTGTTGCATTTTGGTCACTCCTCCCGAAGTTCTCGTCTGGCCAGCTCAATCGACATAAGTTTTTCCTGAGTGGCTCGATAAGAACTCGGATCCTTTTCGGAATCGGATCTCTGTAAGGTTCCCAATAGCTCTGATTTCTCGTTTGCCAATTCTCGATCCAAGATAGAGGCCGTTACGCCCCGGCAATATCTATCAACCTGATCTTTTTTCTCCGGCAAAGGAGCGACCGCTAGTTGCCCCGCCAATGCCTGTAGCTCGTCAGGCGCGGCTTCAGTGACTGCGCTCACCCAGTTAGCTTTTCCATATGAATCAAATTGGTCGAGCATAGAGTCTCTCAATAGGGCAAGGGCGCCATGGGAAAACCTACTTTGGAGGACCGCATAAGCTCGATCTTTCGGAACTATATCCGGATGTTGAAGCAACACCATAGTCACATCTCGCTCGAGGGTGGTTGCTGGATCGCTCGACAGTGCCGATATTCCGTAAGGTGCTCCATCAGACTTCACGGAGGGCTTATTGGAATTCGGATTGGAAGCAACGCCGTTTTGGTCCCTTAGAGAGGCCCTAACCTCCACAGGGTCCATCCCGAGCCATCCCGCCAGCTCGCGAGCATACCCATCTTTGATTACCCGGTCTCTAATTTTGGCTACAATTGGGGCGGCAGACCGTAGGGCCTGAGTTCGTCCCTCCACCGTCTCTAAATCACATTCGCTCAGTACTTGCCTAATCATGAACTCATACATCGGTCTACGCAGGCTAACAACCTCTCGAAGGGCTTGGTCTCCCTTGCTAATTCGCAAGTCACAGGGATCCAGGCCTTCAGGGGGAACAGCAACAAAAGTTTGAGCAACGAAGCGGGACTCCTCCGCAAAAGCTCTCGATGCCGCCTTTTTTCCTGCTTCATCAGGATCAAAGGTAAAAATTACCTCACCCCGAGCAATCTCAGTCGGGTTATCTGAATCGCCGAGTACGCGGCGAACCAGCGAAACATGATTAGAGCCAAAAGCGGTTCCACAGGTTGCGATAGCAGTCTCAATGCCAGCCTGATGGCAAGCCATCACGTCGGTATAACCCTCCACTATTACTACCTGTCGAAGTTTGGCGACCATTCGCTTAGCCAAATCAAGTCCGTAGAGAACTCTGGATTTTTGATAAATCGGGGTCTCAGGTGAGTTTAAGTACTTTGGGCCTGAGTCATCCGGCATTAGTTGCCTGGCCCCGAAAGCGATGGTCTGACCCGAAACATCGCGGATTGGCCAAATTAGGCGTCCGCGAAACCGATCGTAAATACCCCGGTCACCCCGAGAGACGAGCCCCGAGTCCAACAATTCTTCGGAGTTGAAGCCGGCTCCCGCCAAATGTTTTGACAGGGCTTCGTAGGACGCAGGAGCGTAGCCCAAGCCAAATTTTTCAGCTGCAGCCGAATCGAAACCACGATCACCAAGAAATTTTCTGCCAGCTTCCGCCTCCTTGGTAAGAAGTTGCTCCTTGAAAAAATTTTCAGCCATTCGATGCGCTTCGTAAAGCCGTGTTCGATTACCTTTGGCAGAGGAATTACTGCCCTCCTCGAAAGTGAGGGTGAATCCAACTTTTTCAGCCAGACGTTCCACTGCCTCTTGAAAGCTCAGGTGATCGATTTTTTGCAAAAAGCTGTATACATCGCCACCCTCGCCGCAGCCAAAGCAGTGAAAAAATCCTGCCTGGGGGCGCACATGAAAGCTAGGGCTGCGTTCCTCATGGAATGGACACAGGCCCTTCATGGATCCAGAGCCTGCTGACTTGAGGGATACGTAGGCGCCCACCACTTCCCCAATGTCCGCCCGATGGCGCAATTCGTCGATATCTTCGCGTTTAATTAGGCCCGCCACAAGGCAAGTCTACTTTCCCTGGCCGTCTCAAAATAGCGGAATGTTGCGGTTCGTCACAAACTAAACATTTAGTCGCCCAAAAAGCTCCATCGCTGACTGGTCAGTAAGGCACGCCACCTGGTCGACGACTGCCCGGCAGCGGGCCTCATCGTCCGCGGCCTCTCGGTACAACGAGTAAAAGATTTTTTCCATCAACTTCGGCTGGGCCGCCAAGTTAGAGGAAATATTCGTAATCACATGGCGCTGGAAATCGTACATTTCCTGTCGGGATGCCTGAGACATTACGTGAACCGCCACAATGCCCTTGAGGAGTCGAATCTCATCAAGTGTCTCCGAAGGAACAACTAAACGCGGGAACCCCTCAACTATTTCGACAGTGACAGAAGAAACAAACCTTCCGATCAAGGTGCTAGTCAGATTTTTCAACGCGGCCAACTTCGCTAGGGAGGCCTCAAAGTCTCGAACCCACTCCGTCAAATTAGAGAGAGAGTGCCAAGCTGACAATAATTGATCCTCGGACGGAGAGTCCACCCACGACATCATTTCCCTAACATAGAATTCTCGATTTGATGAGGCCTCAAAACTGGCGGGTTGAAAAAATCCATTGACTATTGCATCCTCAAAATCATGCACCGAATATGCAACGTCATCTGAAAAATCCATGACCTCGGCTTCGATGGTCCGCAACCGTTTTGGGAGAGATCCTCTAGCCCAATCGAAACTTTCTATGTCGTCTCGGTAAACCCCGAACTTCGCACGACCACTTTTATCAAGCTCAGCGTCTTCAGCTAGCCAGGGATACTTCAGAGAAGCCAACAAGCTTTTGCGAGTGAGATTCAGGCCGCGAGACCTGCCAGATGAATCTATAACCTTGGGTTCGAGCCGAACAAGTAGACGAAAGGACTGAGCGTTGCCCTCAAACCCGCCATACTCACTGGCCCACTCTGAAAGAGCCTTCTCTCCATTATGACCGAAAGGTGGGTGTCCTAAATCGTGAGCCAGACAGGCGGTTTCAACTACATCGGCGTCGAGACCTAAGCGCATGGCGAGTTCTCGCCCAATTTGGGCCACCTCAAGAGAATGGGTTAATCTGTTACGCGCGAAATCCAGCCCACCGGAGGGAGATAGAACTTGGGTTTTTGAGGACAATCTCCGAAGAGCCGAGGAATGCAAGATTCGGCCTCGATCCCGGGCAAAATCGCTGCGGGGAGATGAATGATACTCAGGAATGAATCGCTCCCGATCCCCCCTCGAATCACTCTTATCCACCATTTGATTCAACTTCAGCCAAATGAAGATTTTCGCGCTCTTGCGGGGTTAAATCCTCACTTTCCAGCCACCGATCGGGCAAAATAACTCGCTTGGGCGAACCCTGGCGTCCCCTCGGACCCTCGATTTCAGCGCTAGGGTAGGGCTCTTCCGAATCTAACTCACCCGACAAATCGTCAATTTCTTGAAGAGACTGAATCTGGGAAAATCGCGCCCGGGTGTCTCCCCCAACTGGATAACCCTTGAAGTACCATGGCACGTGTTTTCTAATATCCCGACAAGCTCGAGCCTCATCACCGTCAAAGAAATCGAAAAGCAGCGCGGCATGCCTGCGAAGGCACTCTGTCACCACGCCTAAAGCGGGACGGATTCTGTCTTTACGGCCCTCGAAAGCAGATTGAAGGTCTCCAAAAAGCCATGGCCTGCCGAGGCACCCTCGTCCAACCACAACTCCGTCGCAATCACTCCATCTGATCATCCTAAGCGCATCCTCGGCCGTCCAAATATCACCGTTGCCGAGGACTGGAATGCTTGAAATTGTTGACTTGAGTTCCCCAATCGCATCCCAGTCCGCAACTCCTGAATAAAATTGTGCTGCCGTTCGAGCGTGCAGAGAAACTGCCGACACTCCAGCTTGCTCTGCTGCTTTTGCAGCGTCTAGGAAAGTCAGGTGATCGTCATCAATGCCCTTACGCATCTTTATTGTGACAGGAATTCTCCCAGCAGCCTGAACCGCTCCTTCCAAGATGCTTTGGAATAATCCGCGTTTCCATGGAAGAGCTGCCCCTCCGCCTTTGCGAGTTACCTTTGGAACCGGACAGCCAAAATTGAGGTCGACATGATCACAGAGATCTTCTCCGACAAGGTACTTAACTGCCTCCGAAATTGTTGTTGGGTCCACTCCGTAAAGCTGAATACTCCGGATCTCCTCTGAATCGTGATGCCGAATCAACCGAAGACTAGCGGGTGTCCGTTCAACCAAAGCCCTGCTAGTGATCATCTCACTAACGAAAAGGCCTCCCCCGTATTCTCGGCAGAGCCTCCTGAAGGCGGTATTAGTTATGCCAGCCATGGGGGCCAAAACAACCGGCGTCTTAAGACCCAAATTGCCCACTAAGAGAGGACCTCCGACGCCCTGCGAACCGGCCACGATTATGACCCTCTTAGAGCCAGAGCCAAATATCCCTCAAGTTTGTCAAAAGACACTCGCTCTTGCTTCATGCTGTCCCGTTCCCGTATGGTTGCTGACTGGTCTTCAAGAGAATCAAAATCAACAGTTATGGCAAATGGGGTTCCGATTTCGTCGTTCCGTCGGTATCTGCGCCCGATAGCCCCGGAGTCGTCGAATTCCACATTCCAAAGATTTCTCAGGTCGTCGGCGATCTTTATCGCCAGCGGCGAGAGCTCCTCGCTCCGAGAAAGCGGAAGCACGGCCGCCTTCACGGGGGCCAGACGATGATCCAAACGAAGAACAGTTCTTTTTTCCGCGACACCTTTTGAGTTTGGCGCTTCGTCTTCGCTATAACCGTCCACCAAGAATGCCATCAACGACCGGGTGAGTCCGGCCGCGGGCTCAATAACGTAGGGGGTCCAGCGCTCTTCAGCGGCTTGGTCATAATAGGACAATTCCGTCCCAGACCTACTACTGTGGGTTGCTAAATCGAAGTCGGTTCTGTTTGCAATCCCCTCTAATTCTCCGAACTCTCCCGATTGAAATCCAAAACGATATTCGATATCCACAGTTCTCTTTGAATAATGGGAAAGTTTCTCTTTGGGATGCTCGTATAGACGGAGATTTTTCGGGTCGATTCCGAGGTCGACATACCAAGCCAACCTTTCATCGATCCAGTACTGATGCCACTGCTCATCTTCTCCCGGCTTGACGAAAAACTCCATTTCCATCTGTTCAAATTCGCGAGTGCGGAATATAAAATTTCCTGGCGTAATCTCGTTGCGGAAACTCTTTCCAATTTGTGCGATGCCAAAAGGAGGTCTCATACGAGCCGAGGAAACAACATTATTGAAATTCACGAAGATACCCTGTGCCGTTTCAGGACGAAGATAATGAAGTCCCTCCGCGTCATCCAACGGGCCCAAAAATGTTTTTAGG
>MDTG01123267.1_pt1 | contig 17758 bp, 18 predicted proteins | sample 811421 | NCBI WGS metagenome assembly MDTG01 (sample SAMN05326645, study PRJNA326480) | marine metagenome | isolation source: seawater | place: Pacific Ocean: South East | collected 2011 | reverse complement strand
TTATCAAGTGAATGGTGCAGATGTAAAGATACAGCGAAGTTAGCATTTGGTAATTTCAAAACCTTTAGTGCTTTAAACTCTTTTTATGATGAAAAGTTTGCTAAAAATGAAGATAAACAAATTCAAGAGCTTAATAATTATATTAAGGATTGGGAAAGCAGTAAAAATTTAATTTTAGTAACTCATTATGTTGTAATTTCATCAATGTTACACAGAGGAGTTTCATCTGGAGAAATTGTAGTTTCAGATAAAAAGTTAAATATAATAGGAAGTATAACTTTTGATTGATATTTTAAGAGTGCGTTTAAATGCATGTTTTAAAATTTTTAAGATTAATTAACTTGCAGTTATGAGACGTAAATTTTTAAAATTATTTAGTATATCAATTTTGGGACTACTGATGGCACCTTACAAGTATCTTTCTTCCCAATCAAAAAAAATAATTAATCAAAACCTTACACAAGAACAAAAAAATATACTTTTTAATGAGGGTACAGAAATGCCATTTACCAGCAGTCTCTTACATGAAAAAAGGAAAGGTTTTTACCATTGCGCAAATTGTGGAAATAAACTTTTTAGTTCAGTCAGTAAATTTGACAGTGGAACTGGATGGCCATCATTCTCCGAGGCGTTACCTGGAGCTTTTAATACAAAGATAGATTATAGATTTGGAATGAGAAGAATAGAATATCACTGTGCTAAATGCGGCGCTCATCATGGCCATGTTTTTGATGATGGTCCTAGTGAAAACGGAAAAAGATTTTGTAATAATGGACTTTGTCTAATATTCGTTCCATCTGATTAAAAAAATATTATTTTTATCAGCAGCAACTACAACTTTTTTTAGATTTTTTCTTTTGATTGTTGTCAATTTTTGTTTCCAATAATTCTTTTTTTCTCTCCTCATCAGCTTTTTTTTCTTTTATAATTTTGTCCTCAAAGTATGAATAAAGAGATGCAAAACCTAACTTAGAAGCCTTTTTTTCCTCGTAATTTCTTCTACCCTTAAGATTTTCTATTATTTGAATTATTTCTTCTTTGTGCATAGATTATTAAATTATCGCTTGTTTAATCGATAATTTTACTTTTCCCCTGTCAAAGCCAATGACTTTTACCCTTACTTCGTCTCCTTCTTTTACAACATCGGTAACTTTGGCTACTCTTTTATCTGCAAGTTCAGATATATGAACAAGTCCATCTTGCTTTCCTAGAAAGTTTACAAATGCTCCGAACTCCATGATTTTCATAACTTTACCATTGTAAATTTTATTTAGTTCGGCCTTAGCGGTTAAATCTTTAATCATTTGCATTGCCTTGTTTCTAGAGTCTTCGTCTGGGGCTGCAACAGTTACTTCACCTATATCATTAACATCAACTTTAGCTCCTGACTTTTCTACTATCTCTCTGATTGTTGCTCCACCTTTTCCAATTACAGTTGCTATATCCTTTTTATCAACAGTAATTTTTTCCATCTTAGGAGTATGTTTTCCAACGTCATCTCTTGATTTTGATAATGCTTTGTTCATTTCGCCAAGAATATGAATTCTTCCATCCTTTGCCTGTTTTAAAGCTTTTTCCATTATATCAAATGTAATACCTGTAATCTTAATATCCATTTGAAGAGATGTGATGCCATTTTTAGTTCCAGCAACTTTGAAATCCATATCACCCAAATGATCCTCGTCACCTAAAATATCTGATAGAACGCTAAAATCATCACCTTCTTTAATTAACCCCATAGCGATACCTGCAACTGGTTCTTTTATTGGCACCCCTGCATCCATTAAGGCTAATGAAGACCCACATACTGTGGCCATAGAAGATGAACCATTAGACTCTGTAATCTCTGATACAATCCTAAATGTATAAGGGAAGCTTTCTTTTGAGGGTAAAGAGGAGTTTATAGCTCTCCACGCTAATTTTCCATGACCTATTTCTCTCCTACCTGTGCCAATTCTCCCTGTTTCTCCAACTGAAAAAGGTGGAAAATTATAATGTAGCATAAACCTTTCTCTTTGAAGCCCATCAAGACTTTCAATTCTTTGCTCGTCATCTGACGTACCTAAAGTAGTTGTAACAATCGCTTGGGTTTCTCCCCTAGTAAATAATGCTGATCCATGAACTCTTGGTAAAATTCCTACCTCACACATAATTGGTCTTACGTCAGCAAGTCCTCTACCATCAATTCTATTTTTATTTTTTAAAATATCTGTTCTTACAATTCTTTTCTCTAAATTTTTTAATTCGTAATTAACGTCTAAGTCAGAGAAGTTTTCATTTTCTTCATACAATTTTTTAGCTTTTTCTGTTATTTCAGAAATTTGATTTGATCTATCTTGCTTATCTCTTGTAGAAAATGCTTTTTTCAAGTCCTCTGTAAATTCACTTTCAAGTTTCTTTCTAACTTCCTTAAGATCTTTTTTTTCAATCTTCCAATCTGGTTTTCTGCACTCTTTTGCAAGATCCTCTATCATTTTAATAATGGGAACAAAATTCTCGTGACCAAACTTAACTGCATTTAACATTTCTTCCTCACTCAATCCTTTTGCTTCTGACTCGACCATCAGAACTGCATCCTTAGTACCCGCAACAACCAAATCTAATTTTGAATTTTGCAATTCAATTTTTGATGGATTTAAAACATATTTACCATTTATAAAACCTACTCTAGATGCGCCAACTGGACCCATAAATGGCATTCCTGAAATTGCTAAAGCTGCCGAAGAAGCAATAATTGACAAAATATCAGCTTCATTTTCTTTATCATAAGAAATCACAGTTGGTAATAACTGAACTTCATTTTTAAACTCGTCAGGAAATAAAGGTCTAATTGGTCTATCAATCAATCTCGAAATTAATGTTTCACTCTCAGTTGGTCTAGCTTCTCTTTTAAAGTACCCTCCAGGTATTTTGCCAGCTGCATAATACTTTTCCTGATAATTTACTGATAAAGGAAAATAATCTACCTCTGGGTTTACTTTTTTCGCACCTACAACAGTAGCCATAACTACAGTTTCTCCACATCTTGCTATTATTGCTCCATCAGCTTGTCTAGCAATTTTACCAGTTTCTATACTTATTTTTTTTCCCGCAACTTCTATTTCTTTCTTAAAAACTTTAAACATTTACTTCCTTATATTTAATTTACTAATTACATTTTTATAGGAATCTAATTTATTTCTTTTTAAATAATCCAATAATTTTTTTCTTTTATTTACTGCTTTTAATAATCCAACAGATGAATGTTTATCCTTCTTAAACTCTTTCACATGTTTAGATAGCACTTCAATTTTTTCTGTTAATAGTGCAATTTGAACTTCTGAAGATCCAGTATCTTTTTCATGAATTGCTAGATCTTTCACTTTCTTCATCATATCTTTTCCTGTCTATTTGTTTGTTTTATTAAATTTTCAATTTTCTCTGCATATTCAAATGACTCATCCTTTACGAATAATATCTTTGGTAAAAATTTCATAGTTATTTTTTTTGACAAAACTTTTCTTATTACAAATGAAAATTCTTTTAAATTTTCAATGACCTCAGTAGCATTTTTTCCACCTAGAGGCAAAACAAATGCTTTGGCAGTTTTAAGATCAGGGCTCATTCTTACCTCAGTTACTGTAATATTATTTGTCTCAATATCAGGCAATTTTGCTTCTCCTCTAACAAATATAGTTCCTAATGCTTGTTTTATCATTTCACCAACTCTTAATTGCCTTTGAGTTACAGGTCTACTAGATTTTTTATTTCTCATACTCTTCTTTCTGTAATTTTAGAATTATATGCTTCGATAATGTCGTTTTTTTGAAAATCGCTAAAATCTTTGAGGGTAATTCCACACTCCAAACCGGCACTTACCTGCTTGGCTTGATTCTTTTCTCTAAATATAGAGCCAATTTTCCCATTATAAATTATTGCTCCATCTCTTATTACTCTTGCATATGAATTGTTTATTATTTCTCCCTCAATTACCTTTGAACCTGCAACTTTACCAACTTTTGAAACTTTAAATATTTCTAATATTTCAGCTGATCCAATAACTTGCTCTTCAACATCTGGAGCCAGCAAACCAGACATTTTATTTTTAATAAAATCTAATACTTCATAAATTATATTATAAGAGGCGATTGTAATCTTTTCTTGTTCAGCTAATTTTTTTGCCTCTTTTGTTGGTTTTACGTTAAAAGCAATTAATACTGCATTAGAAGCTTTAGCAAGTGTAACATCAGTCTCAGTTACCATCCCTATATCTGATAAAATAATCTTTGGTTTAATTTCATCATGCTTAATTTGAATTATTGCACTTTTTATAGCTTCAGTTGATCCGTGAACATCTGACTTAATAATAATATTCATTTCTTCAGTGACTTTATCTTTGAACGCCGATTCTTGTGTTACAAACTTTAATGGGTTTTTTCCAACTTTAGACTCCTGTACTCTTGCTTGACATAAAGATTTTGCTTCTTTTTCGCTCTCTAAAACTAAAAAGTCATCACCACTTTTTGCAGCTCCATTAATACCAAGGACTTCTATTGGTGATGATGGAAGAGCAATATTAATATTTTTTCCAAGATCGTTATTAATTGCTCTTACTTTTCCCCATTGCAAACCGCTAACAAAATAATCACCTTTTTTTAATGTTCCACTTGTAATAATTATATTAGCTACAGGTCCTCTTCCTATGTCAATTTTAGACTCTAAAACTACACCTGTAGATTTTGTATCAAAGTCAGTTTTTAAATCGAGTAATTCTGCTTGTAGAGTAATCGCCTCAATTAAATTTTCTAAGTTTTTTTTTGTTTTTGTTGATACCTCAACCATAAGAGTATCTCCAGATAACTCTTCAGCGATCAATTCATGCTCGAGTAATTGGTTTTTAATCTTTTGTGGATCAGCATCTGGTAGATCGCATTTATTTATAGCAACCACAATTGGAACTTTTGCTGCTTTTGCATGTTTAATTGACTCTACTGTTTGCGGCTTAACACCATCGTCGGCTGCAACAACTAATACAACTAAATCAGTAAGTTTTGATCCTCGTGCTCTCATTTCAGTAAAGGCTGCATGTCCTGGTGTATCTATAAATGTTATTTTTTTACCATTCTGCTCAATCTGGTATGCCCCTACGTGTTGAGTAATTCCTCCAAACTCACCTGACACAACATTTGCACTTCTTAAAACATCTAATAATGACGTTTTCCCATGATCTACATGACCCATTACAGTAACAATCGGTGGTCGATTTTTTAAATTTTCTGATTTTATTTCTTTTATTTTTTTGATTATTTCTTCAGCTTTTTTTTCTTTAATTGGGTTGTGACCAAACTCTTTTACAAGGTATTCTGCAGTATCGGAGTCTATCGAATGGTTGATTGTAGCTGTGACTCCCATGCCAAGTAAATGTTTTATAATACTACTTGATTGTTCAGCCATTCTATTAGCTAACTCTCTTATCGTAATAACTTCTGGTATGTTTACATCTCTTTTAATTGGCTTGATTTTATCTTGAATTTCCTTGTTTACGTTTCTATTTTCTTTTTGCTTGGCTCTTTTAAGAGAAGCTAAACTTCTCGATCTTCCCTCATCATCTCCACTTAATGCTCTTGAAATTGTAAGTTTTAATTCTCTTCTCTTAGTGTTAGTCTTCCCTTTACTATCTTTCTTATCAGGTTCGTCCTTCAGTCTCTTTGTTGCCCTTTGTTCTGCAAGTTTTCTTTTTTCGTAATCGTTTGAAGGAGTTTTAGGTTTTAAAAAATTCGGATTTTTTGGTTTTGATACAGGTTTAAACCCTGGATTATTAAAATTTCTTCTTCCAGAAAACTTATTATTTTTTCTTTCAATAAATACTGAATTCTTACCTTGGGTTTTGGCTTTTTCAATGTTGGAAATTGATTTTTTTAGGTTTCCTGATAACGTTAACTTTGTTTTTTTTTTCTCCATATTTCATCTCTCAATTTTTATAAATTTTATCTCTAGCAGACATTATCAATTGATCTGCTTCATTCTTTGATAAAGCAAAATCTTCTAAAAAACCTTTAATTTTTATTCTCTCACCTTTTATAATATCAAACCCACCAGTAAGCTCGTCGGATGCTAAATCTGCAAAATCATTTAAAGTTAAAATTTTTTGTTCTCCCAAAGTTACAAGCATTCCTGGAGTAAGCCCTTCGTGATTTATTAAATCATTATCCAATCCAAGTTCTTTAATTTTTTTTGAGATTTCCTCCTGGTCTTTTTGATACGACTCTTTCGCCCTATCTATTAACTCTTTGGCCGTGTCTTCTTCAATTCCTTCGATTTTTAACAAGGCTTCTACAGAGGAATCCTTAATATCGTCAATTGATGAAAATCCTTCTGCGACTAAAAGCTGACCTAAAGTCTCGTCAAGCTCAAGATTTTTTACAAAAATTTCTGTCTTCTCTTTAAATTCAGTTTGTCTTCTTTCAGAGTCTTCTTGATCAGTCATTATATTTATTTCATAATTCATTAGTTTTGTGGCTAACCTAACGTTTTGTCCTCTTCTACCGATTGCCTTACTTAGATTTTCCTCAGTTAGGATCACATCTAACTTTTTATTTTCTATATCGACATTTACTCTCTGTATTTCAGCAGGAGAAAGAGCATTTGAAACTATAACAGCCGGGTCTTCAGACCAGTTAACGATATCAATTTTCTCACCTTGTAATTCATTTACTACAGCTTGAACTCTGCTTCCTCTCATTCCAACACATGCACCAACCGGATCTAAAGAATTATCTATGGCTTTAACACAAATTTTAGCACGACTGCCTGGGTCTCTAGAAGATGATATAATTTCTATAAGTCCATCATAAATTTCAGGAACTTCTTGTATAAATAACTTTTCCATAAACTTTGGATGAGCTCTTGATAAAAATATTTGCTGACCTCTGGGCTCCCTTCTTACATCGTAACAATAAGCTTTTACTCTATCACCTGCTTTTATATTTTCTCTTGGTATCATCTCATTTTTTTGAATTATTGCCTCTGTTCTACCTAAATCTACAATTACATTTCCAAATTCTAATCTTTTAACGATACCACTTAATATTGTATCTTTTTTATCGATAAAATCATTAAACTGTCTGTCTCTTTCAGCTTCTCTGACATTTGAACTAATTACTTGTTTTGCAGTTTGTGCTGCTATCCTACCAAAATCAAACGCAGGCAAAGGTTGAAGTATGGTATCTCCTAAATTCTTATCTTTATTTTTATCATCTAAATTTTGAGCATCTACGATACTTATCTCCGTGTTAATATTTTCAGGTTTTTCTACTATTACTAATTTTCTAAATATTCCTATATCTCCACTATCTCTATCAATTTTAACCTCTATCTCGTTTTCTTGCCCAAATTTAGATTTTGCTGCCTTTGCTATGCCAGTTTCCATAGAATTAATTATTAATTCTTTGTCTATAGACTTTTCTAATGCAACTGCTTCAGCTATTCTAAGCAATTCTAATTTATCTGATCTTCTATTAAGCACTTTTTCCTCCAAAAAAAAATGGGCCGAAGCCCATTTTTGAAATTTCAATAATGTAAATGGAATATAAATATTTTTCTTAAATTTTCAACATTTTACTTTGAAAATATTGATACCTTATCAGTTTTTTCCCAAGAAAATGAACCATCAGAACCAGGATCTCTACCGAAATGACCATATGCAGCTGATTTTTCATAAATTGGTTTATTTAAGCCTAACATCTCTCTGATACCTCTAGGACTTAAATCAAAATTGTCTTTAATTAACTTTTCAACATGTATATTTTTTTCTTCATCGTTTGAAAAAAGGTCAACATAAATTGATAAAGGTTTTGATACACCTATCGCATATGCTAATTGAATCAAACACTTGTCAGCAATTTTTGAGGCTACAATATTTTTAGCTAAGTATCTTGATGCATAAGCTGCTGATCTATCAACTTTTGTAGGGTCTTTTCCTGAAAACGCTCCTCCACCATGCGGGGCTGCGCCACCGTAAGTATCTACAATTATTTTTCTTCCAGTTAAGCCACTGTCTCCATCAGGACCTCCAATTACAAAATTTCCAGTAGGATTTATATATATTTCGTTTTCATCAAGATTTCCTAATAAATTTTTTGGTATAGATCTAGCAATGTATGGCAAACAAAGTTCTTTTACTTGAGCCAAATTTACATCCTTTGAATGTTGTGTTGAGATCACTACTGATTTTACAGCTTTAGGTACGCCATCCTTATACTCAATAGTAATTTGACTTTTAGAGTCTGGTTCTATTCCTTTAAGTTTTCCAGATTTTCTATCCTCAGCCATTAATCTTAGAATTCTATGTGAAAAATGAATTGGAGCTGGCATTAGAACATCTGTCTCGTTACACGCATAACCAAACATAATTCCTTGATCTCCAGCACCCTCATCTTTATTTCCAGAAGAGTCAACGCCCATCGCTATATCAGCTGATTGAGAGTGTAAATGACATTCAACTTTAGTTGCTTCTTTATAAGTAAAACCATCCTGATCATAACCGATGTCTTTAATACAATCTCTTACCTTTGAAATTAATTCATCTTTATTAATATCAGGCCCTCTTGTTTCTCCTGCTAAAACAACTTTATTCGTTGTTGTTAATGTTTCGCATGCCACTCTTGCCTGTGGCTCCAATCCTAAATATGTATCTACAACCATATCTGAAATTCTATCACAAACTTTGTCTGGATGGCCTTCTGAAACTGACTCACTCGTAAATAAGTAATTTTTTTTCATTTTATCTCCCTATTCTTTTTAAAAAAAAAATTAAGGTAATATAAATTACAACTAAATAAAAGAATATATTATTACGGCCATATGAAGAAAATACTGTCATTTCTCTTAACTTTTCAAAATTATCTATTGTTAATACTCCACTATAAGTTGACTTGTTAATTTTTAAAATTTTACCCTTTGGACTTATCACGGCTGAAATTCCATTATTTGATGATCTCAAAATAGTTTTTCCTTCTTCAATAGCTCTAAAAACTGAATGGGAAAAGTGTTGGTGAGGACCTATAGATTTACCAAACCACCCATCTTCAGAAATATTTACTATTAAATCAAAATTATTTTTATCAGACAGCTCTCCCGAATATATAATTTCGTAACAAATTAACGGTAAAATACTTAAATTAAAATTATTGTTTTCTGTATAAATTATATTCCTATTTTTTCCTTTTGAAAAAGATTGATATTTATTTGTAATATTTTTAAATTCAATTTTATTAAATATATTTTCCAAAGGTAAAAACTCTCCAAAGGGTACTAGATTATTTTTATAATAAAGTGATTTTAATTTTAATTCATTATCTACAAGAGCTAATGAGTTATATATTCTACTTTCATCTTCTAAAACAATGTCATTAATTCCAAATAATATTAAGTGTTTATCATTAAATTTTTTAAATAAGTGTTTGTATTGAGATATATCTTTTAAATATGTGGAGGTAATTACCCCTTCTGGCCATATGAATAATGTTGGAACATCTTTTTTAGGGTCACTTAAGGTGACTAATTGATTAATAATATCCTCCTCTTTACCGGGATCATAAAATCTATTTATATCTACTTTTGAGGAAATAATTTTAATTAAAGTAAAACCACTAAGTCTATTTATAATATTTTCCTCCTTTAATCTAAAGTTACCTATTAAAAATAAGGATAAGAAAAAAATTAATAAAATAAAAGATACTATTAGCTCAAACCGACTCTTATTAAAAAGTAAAACAGAGGGAATTAAAAAAAAACTTATACATATTAAATTAAGACCATAAGTTCCGATTACAGAAAGTGTTTGTATAAATGATAGATTATCAGAAAAAGAATAAACAAATAAGTTCCAAGGAAAGCCTGTAAGTATAAATCCTCTAATAAATTCAAAAATAGCTAAAAAGAGTGAGAAAATTAAAACTAGACACAAGTTACTTAACTTTCGAAAAAACGATAATAAAAATACAGGTATAGATATAAATAGAGCAAGAAAAGAGGGAATTAAAACTAAAGAAATTGGTATTAAAAATTTAAAGTCAGGGTCAAATGTTAAAGAAATTGATATCCAATATAAGCTTGATAAAAAGTAACCAAAACCAAATAACCATCCATACAAAAAATAATCCTTCTTTGAAAGTTCGATATTTTTGATTAGAAAAAAGAAAAGAAATCCAAGTGTAAAAAAATTTATAAAAAAATAGTTATAGGGAGGTAAACTTAAAGAGGTTATTGCTCCAATTAAAAAAATGAAGATGTATGAAGCTTTTTTAAACTTTAATAATTTTGTCAATTTTTCTATCAACTAATTTAAATATTTTTAGTTCCTCGTTATACATTTTAATATAATCTTTTTCTCTTAAATGGTCATAACCCAATAGATGTAAAAATCCATGTATAAATATTTTGATAACTTTTTTTTTAAAATTCAAATTATTTATAGACTTGGGTTTATTTATAAATTGATAGCTTATTATAATATCCCCAAGATATAATTTGTTTTTATTGATTTTTTTATTTAAAGGAAAGGAAAGAATATCTGTTGACTTATTTTTTTTTCTAAATTTTTTATTTAGTTCTTTTATTTTTTTATTATCTGAAAGTAATAACGAGAAAGAAATATTTTTTTTTTTAAATTTGTATTTTTTTGGAAATAAACTTAAAACTTTATTGAAAAAAATACTTGTTTTTTTTATTTTTTTTTTCCAACTTAAATTATCGTCAAAAACTTCAACCCTAATCATTATTATGATCTGAATAAGCCTTTACTATTTTAGAGACTAAAGGATGTCTTACAACATCAGCATGGTCAAAATCCACAACTGATATTTCTTTAAGATGTTGTAAAAGTTTTTTTGAACGATTTAATCCAGATAATGATTTATTGGGTAAATCTATTTGCGAAGGGTCACCATTAATAACTATTTTTGAATTTTCACCAATACGAGTAAGAAACATTTTTATTTGTGTATCTGTTGCATTCTGTGCTTCATCTAATATAGCGAAAGAATTTTTTAAAGTTCTTCCTCTCATAAAGGCCAGAGGTGCAATTTCGATATCACCGACCTCTATTTTTTTTTGTATTTTTTCAAAATCTAATAAATCGTATAAAGAGTCATAAAGCGGCCTTAGATATGGATCTACTTTTTCTCTCATATCTCCAGGTAAAAAACCTAATCGTTCTCCTGCTTCTACTGCTGGTCTAGAAAGTATTATTCTTTCAATTTTTTTTTCAAGTAACATGGTTAAAGCTACAGCAACTGCTAAAAAAGTTTTTCCAGTTCCTGCAGGACCTGCAGATATTATAATATCACTGTTACGTAACGCTGAAACATAATTTTTTTGTTTTTCAGATCGAGGAATTACAGATTTTTTTGGTGTCTTAATTATGTATTCAATCTTCTTATTTAAATTACTGTTCTCATCAATCATAAATTTACTCACGGAAGAGACTATATCCTTTTTTTCTATTGATCCATTAATTATAAATTGATCACATAAAAATTGTATAGCATTTTTGATAATTTGATTTTTTTTATTATCACTTTTTATTATTATTGAATTTCCTCTAAAATAAAGGCTTGTATTTGTGAGATTTTCAAGTTCTTTGAGATTTTTGTTAAACTCTCCAACAACCCCCATCAAAAGCTCGTTATTTGGAAAAATTATACTTATAGAATTATTATCAGAGTAAACAAATTTAAGATCAGATTTTATTTTATTTTGAGTATAATTCAATTCTATGCTGCCTTAATTTTACTTATATTTGTTTCTCCAAATAAACTGTTTTGATTACTGCTTATTATTTTTACCGGAACGACTTTTCCAATAAAACTTTTATCTCCTTTAAATATAACTGATGTCATATATTCATTTCTACCAAATAAGTTTTTTTGGTCCTTCATTTTGTTTTCAACTAATACATTCACATATTTGTTTTCAAAACTTTTATTTTTGAATTTCTGATTTTCAAAAAGTTTAGATTGAAGTATTTTTAGTCTTTCTTTGGAGATTGATTCATCTATTTTATCATAATTTGATGCTGTAGTACCAGGTCTTGGGCTAAATATGAATGAGTATGAATTTAAAAACTTTAAACTTTTTACTAAATTCAATGTTTCCTGAAAATCCCTCTCTGTCTCGCCAGGATATCCAATGATAAAATCACTGGAGAATTCTATGTTATTATTTATTTTTTTTAATTTTTCATAAGTATGTATGTAATCTTCAACTTTGTGATTTCTATTCATAAGTTTTAAAATTTTATTTGAACCAGATTGGATAGGAAGATGTATAAATGGCATTAATTTTTTGGAATGAGTATAACAATCAATTAAATCATCGCTCATATCTCTTGGATGGGAAGTTATATATCTTATTCTTTTCAATTCACCAATTTTATCCAGTGACAGAATTAAATTTGATAACTTATATTTTTTACCATTTTCGACGTTACAATATGCATTTACGTTTTGACCTAGTAGAATAATTTCCTTTGATCCCTTTTTAACTAATTCTTCAGCTTCTTTTATGATTTGACTATAAGGTCTTGAATACTCTGGACCTCTTGTATAAGGAACAACACAAAAATGACAAAATTTATCACAGCCTTCTTGAATTGTTATAAATGATGAAACTTCACTAGCATCATTTTTGATTTTGCTTAAATATTCAAATTTAGCAACAGAGTCAAAATCAGTTATTTCAGATCTAAATCTATTTTTATTAAAGTTTTCGATTGTACTATTAAGTTTATGATATGACTGAGGTCCAATCACAAAATCAATGTAAGGTTCTCTTTTTAACATTTCGGTATTTTCAGCTTGGGCTACACACCCAGCTACTATCACAAGTGGTTTTTCCTTATTCTCAAAATTTTGCTTAACTCTTCCAATCTCATGATATACCTTCTCTTTTGCTTTATCTCTTATATGGCATGTATTTAAAATAAAGCAGTCACTTTCATCTAAAAATTTTGTTTCTATAAAACCTATTTTTTTTACTGAGTCTATTATACGATTTGAGTCGTAAACGTTCATTTGACAGCCAAAAGTTTTAATGAATACCTTCTTTACCATCAATTAATTTTTTTTTTTGATACCGTAAAGTTCTAATTTATGGTCAACTAAGTCGTAACCATATTTTTCAGCAACCTTTTTTTGGAGTTCCTCTATTTCATTATCAACGAATTCTATTATTTCTCCAGTTTTAATATCGATCAAATGATTATGATCATCGTTAATCTCATATCTTGCTTTGCCAGCTTTAAAGTCATGTTTGACTAGTATCCCCGCTTCTTCAAAAAGCTTTACCGTTCTATAGACTGTTGCGATGCTTATTTTTGGATCTATCTTTGAAACTCTGTTGTAAAGCTCATCAACATCCGGATGATCAGACTCCCCATAAGTTTCTTTTGATTGAGATATAACCCTTGCAATAATTTTTCTCTGCTCTGTGAGTTTAACCCCTTTTTCGATACATTTTTTTTCAATAGTTTCTGACATAGGTTATTTTAACTCTAATAAATAGGATTAATCAAATTTTTTTTAATTTTAAATTTCCTACATAAATTTGGCAATTCTTCCCATTTGATTAATTTTTTTTCATTTGTATGGCCGAAATCTAAATAACTGAAACAAAAATAATCTATATTTTTTGTTAAATGAATACCTTTAACGATAGATAATGAATTTCTAATACCTGCAAAGCTTCCTGGGCCCCTATTTACATAAATTTCATTTAATTCATCTAATTGAATTTTATATTTATTTAAAAACTTACCAATTAAAATTAAAATTTTATCAAAATTACTTTTACTATTTGCATGTCTACTAGTATAAATATTTTTATCATTGATTATGATTAAAAAAAAATTTTCTCCAGTAGCATCTATAATTAACCTTTTCATATTTTTAATCTTTATGAGTAGTTCAATTGCAGAGGAATTAAACAATAAATACTTTCCTGATGAATTTGGAACCCTCTCTATAATGTACCATAGATTTAACGAAAATAAATATCCATCTACAAATATTCAAATGGATATTTTCAAAAAACAAATAGAGATTATTAAAAATAAAAATTATAAGTTTGAAAATCCTGATGAATTTGTAAGTAATTACGATATTCCAAAAAAAGAAAAAAAAATTTTAATCACTATAGATGATGCTTTTACATCATTTTATGAGAACGCATGGCCATTTCTGAAAGAAAATAAAATACCTTTTATCTTATTTGTATCTACAGAACCTGTTGGAAAAAATGGTTATATGACTTGGAAGCAAATCAAAGAAGTAGAGAAAGAAAAGTTTGCATTTATTGGAAACCATTCTCACACTCATGAATATCTAATTGATTTTAGTTTTGATAATTTTAAAAAAGATATTAGTAGATCAATAAAAATATTCAAAAAAGAGTTAGGTTATAATCCTATTTTTTACTCCCACCCCTTCGGCGAATATAGTTTTGAACAAATTGAATTTTTAAAAAATGAATTCGACTTTGCCTTTGGCCAACATTCTGGTGTTATAGATATTAATAAAGATAGATATGAGCTTCCGAGATTCCCGATCAATGAAAAGTATGGAGATTTAGATAGATTTAACTTTATAATTGACCTATTGCCTTTGCAGTATAAATCAATAGTACCGCAAGATAAACTGATTGAGGAAAATAATCCTCCAAAACTAATCGTTCAATTTTTTGAAAATCAAAAAAATATTGAAAATATAAATTGTTTTTCTGATGAGGGAAACAAATGGGAAAAGTCTAAATTAAAATTTTATGATAAAAAGTTAGAGGTTATTTTCAGAGATAAATTTATGTTTAGAAGAGGTAGGGTAAACTGCTCGATAAACGATAATGGTTGGCGATGGTTTGGAATACAATTTTCGGTTAAAAATTATTTAGATTAAATTTTTTATCTGTATACTTGATGGAAGTAATTTTACTTTGTCGAAGTCTTGCAATGAATTTTGATTAATAATTTTTTTAATAATTTCGGTATACTCTTTTCCTGTTGCTGCATACTTATCTAAATATTCTGCAAGTTTAAGACTATCTAATTCCCTTTCTCTATCTCTCATAAGAGCTCTATTTAATCTAAATTCTCGATAACTATTGTGTGTGTTAAGATTTCTTTGATAAGCTCTAACTGAAGCTTTTAAAACTTTAAACTTCATTACTTTATGATTTCCATCATCTGCGTCAGCGCCTGCTGGTTTTATTCCTTCACCTGAAAATGTCCATTGTCCAAACAATGCATTTCCCTCAATTGCAAATCTTGAGGTTCCCCATCCTGTTTCTTTTGCTGCTTGTGCTATTGCAAGGGATACGGGTACTTCATCCATTCGTATCTTTAAAGTTGATAAATCTTTTTTAACAACTCCATATTGTTTAAATTTAGAATTTAACCAACTGATTTCTGATCTTGTGTTATTATTTTTATTTAAAATAGTGAATAACTTTATTCTATCTAACTTAATACGATTATTTTCTTCTAAAATTAAAGGTAATATAATTTCTATAAATAGTTTCTTTTTCTCTTGTGTGCTTTGAATTTGTTTAATTTCACCTGGCAAAAGTGAGAGTTTTACTGGTTTTACAAGTTTGCTTTTTCTTATATCTTCTAAATCATAATTAGTTTCCTTAAATAATTCTTTAACTGTAGAAGCACTTAATCTCACAGTGTCTGTAGGCATTTCTTCAAAAGAAAAAATATCTTCAAATAAATCCTTAGTGTTTAAAGCTTGATCAACATCTTCACTTAGGGGCTTCCCGTCTAATACTTTTTGGAAGTTAATACTGGAATTGTTCTCTATTGTTAGCTTACTAAGATTGATGTTTTCTTTTATATCAACAGATAATGGTATTAAAAAAGATGCTAATATTAAAACAAAACTACTTAAAATTGTAAAATATAAACTTTTAAGTTCATAAAAATTAAAAAAGTTATTTTTTTTTTTAAGAACAAACCCTTTTTGATTTATAATTTTTTTTATTAATTTAAAATTAATTTTAGGTTCGTTGAATTTAAATAAGTTTTTTCTTTTTTTTAAAATAAATCCTTTATCGTTAATTATCTGTTTTATTTGTTTAAAACTTATTTTCGTTTTTTTAAACATTTTTACTTAATTGCCTCGACTTGCTTAACTTCAGGGATATAATGCATTAATAAATTTTGTACTCCTTGTTTAAGTGTGATCAATGAACTTGGGCATCCAACACAACTACCTCTTAATTGAACCTTTACAATACCTTCTTCAAATTGAATAAATTTTATGTCACCACCATCCCTCGCAACGGCTGGTTTTATTTTAGTTTCTAAAATTTTTATTATTTTTTTCTCAATATCTTTATAATCTCTAGTTTCATCATTTGAGTACTTTTCCTTTAATATGATATCATTTCCTTGAGAATAATGTTCATTTAAAAGCGCCAAAACTATATGTTTAATATCTTCCCAGCTTGTATTTTCATTTTTATTCACAGAAATGAATTTCTCATCACAAAATAGGCTCTCTACACCTTTTATGGATAAAATATCTCTTAATAAATTATTATTGGTATCTTCTTTTTTAAAGATTTCAAATGCCCCGACGCTAGATACAGATTTTCCAGGTAAAAATTTTAAGGAATTTGGATTCGGTGTTTCTTGTGTCTGAATAAACATATTATTTATATAAACATTTTTAAAAATTTTTAAATGCTTAATATCTAAAAACCTATTATTTTTTTTAGTTCCTCAACTTTTTTTTTTGCTATTTTATCAGCTTTTTCTGCCCCAGCTAACAATACTTGATCAATAAATTTTGGGTCTTTTTCAAATTTTCTTATTTCATTGGATATTGGTGATATTTTTTCAACAACTATTTCTGCAAGTTTATTTTTAAATCCTGAAAAATTTTTATTAGAGTATTCATTTATTGTGTCTTTTAAACTTTGATTAGACAAACTTGAGTAAATTCCAAATAAATTTTCAACCTCTGGTCTTTTTTTTAAATCTGACTCTTCTACAGGCATTGGCAAGTTATCTGTTTTAGCTTTTTTAATTTTATTTACTATGACATCTTTTTCATCATTCATATTTACTCTACTTAAGTCAGATGGGTCAGACTTGCTCATTTTTTTTTTACCATCTTTTAAACTCATAATTCTTGAAAAATTCTTTTGAATTAATGGTTCTGGTATTTTTAAAAAGTTGTTTGATTGAAAATCAGAATTAAATTTTTGAGCTATATCTCTTGATAATTCAAGATGTTGCTTTTGATCCTCTCCTACGGGTACATGTGTAGCATCATACAACAATATATCAGCGGCCATTAAAATTGGATAAATGTAAAGTCCTATACTGGCTTTCTCTTTATCTTTTCCAGCTTTTTCCTTAAATTGAGTCATTCTATTAAGCCATCCCATTCTAGCTATACATCCTAAAATCCATGAGCCTTCACAATGTGCGGGAACAAGAGATTGATTAAAAATTATACTTTTTTCATGATTTATACCACTAGCTAAGAAAGTTGCAGTAGTTTCTCTTATATTTTTTTTTAATTCTTTTGGATCTTGTTTTACTGTAATAGCATGTAAATCAACTACACAAAATATACAGTCATTCTCTATCTGATTTTGTAAGTCAACAAAATTTTTAATAGCACCAATGTAATTCCCTAAATGTAAATTGCCAGTAGGTTGAACTCCAGAAAAAATTTTTTTACTCATTAACTTAATACTTTAATTTAATATCAGA
>MDTG01200246.1_pt1 | contig 17759 bp, 19 predicted proteins | sample 811421 | NCBI WGS metagenome assembly MDTG01 (sample SAMN05326645, study PRJNA326480) | marine metagenome | isolation source: seawater | place: Pacific Ocean: South East | collected 2011 | reverse complement strand
TGGTAATAATTTATCTTCATTAAAATAAGGTTGAAAACTATAATAATTATCATTATAATTTAGATAACCTTGATCACCATTTTGATTATGTAATGTATATTTTTCATAAATCATTTCACGTAAAGCATGATATAAAAAGTCTAAATGTATTTCATTGTATTCAGATAATATTGTAAAAATTTCATCTAATGAATATGATACACTTTTTAAATATAAATTATGAATTCTTTTTTTATATATATCAATAACACCTTTTGAATATTGTATTTGAAATGTATCTTTATCTGTTTTAACTATTGGTTTTTTATCATCTTTCATATAATCACATACCGGAGAAAAAGAACATACGCGACTATATTTCTTATCACCACCTTTAACTGTAAATATTTTTGTATTACCATCTTCATATATATATGCAGGTTCAACTTTAAAATTTCCTATATCTTTTTCAGTTAAAATATTAGCATTTTTAAAGAAATATTTATCAATTGCTGATTTTTTTAATATATTTTCAATATTTCCTATTTGTTTTGATTTATATTCAGAATAACGATACAAATACATATCAATTGTTTCATAATCATCTATTAATGAAGTATGTAAATAAATAGTTGTATTTCTTTCTTTTAAATCAAGAGTTTTATGTGAACAATTACGAATACCTCTTCCTATAACTTGTTCAATTTTATTAATATTATGCCATGGTTCTAATACATGAATACTTCTTATATTTTTAAAATCTAAACCTTCGCTAGCTACTGTAGATCCAATAATAACTTTTATTTGTTTACCATCTTTATTTTCATCACCAGTTACAATTTTTAATTCTTGTTCTAAATGATTTGTTAATCCAGTAGTTGAACCGGTTATAACCATATATTTACCAGGAATAAAATCATTTTTATCTCTATATTCACTTATATATTTACCTTCATATGAAACAAGATCAATTTTATTTTTAGTATTTAATATCTTTTTACCATCATATTTTGTAAAACCATTTTGTTCTAATGCTAAAATTAATGGAATAACACCCGATTTAATCCAATTACTATAAATAAAAACAATACCTTCACTATTATTAATTATTTCTAATATTGATTTTATTTTCGCTGAATAATTACCAATAATATCTTTATGAAAAAATTCACCAAAATTATCAATTGTTTCTTTTTTATATGAATATTGTATACTATTATGTTTAGTAGTTTCATTCATACAATTTAATAAACCATTATTACCATAAATTAAATCAATATCATCTTCTGTATTTGGATATACAATATTACTTATTTGTAATAATACTGTTTCATTATCTATTTTTAATTTTTCTAATCCTTCATATTTATCGATTTCATTTTTATATATTTTTAATTGTTTATCTTGTAATTTTGATGAATATAATTCTAAAAATGATAATCTTTTATCTACAATAATATCATTTTTAAAAATATCTTTTGTAAATCCAGGTGCTTTTATAATATTTTCAGGATTATGTCTAGGATATAATCTTACAGGGAAAGATATAGGATTTTCACCTCTTAAATAAGAAATATATCCTTGACATTTATTTTTTAATAATGTTTCATTGATAAGATTACCATCTTTATCAAAAATTTCATTTTCTAATAAAGTTGTATGATTATCATTCATTAATAACATATTTAAAATCCATACAATTTCACTTGATAAATTATACATAGGATTAGCAGTTAATAATACTAATCTTAAATTATCACTATGTTTAATAACCATTTCTATGTAATGAATTGTATCTCTAACTTGTTTTTGTGATTCACCTGTTCTTATATTATGAACTTCATCAACTATTAAAATACGATTTGAGAAATTTTCTTTTATTAATTTTATTTCCGCTTTATGTTTTTCTATTTTATCTTGAATATGATTTGTATTATTTTTTAAAAGTTTTTTTACTGAATTGGCAAATGCAGCATAACCATGTAATTCATAATATTTTTTAATTTTTTTCTTTGTTTGTTTATCATTTAATATTTTTTGATGTTCATCATCTTCATCATTAAAATATTCATCTCCGGTACATTGATTATCACCTTTATTAGGATCAAATATAGTTTTTCTCCAACCAATTTGAATATTTTGTGATGCTAAAATAATAATACGATTTTCTTTTTCAGCATAAACATCTTTAAAATTTTCAGCAATACTAATACCAGAACAAGTTTTACCTACACCAACACCATGAAATATTAATAATCCTTTATATTGTGTATTAGGTGATAATAAATTTTTTAAAAATAATTGATGAGGTGATAATTCAAAAAATTTAGTATTACATTTATCATTTAAATTACCTGTTTCAATTGGTATAATATGACGATTTAATTCTTCTTTGCTTAATAGTTTTTTAGAAATATCAGTTTCATAAATATCGGGATAATAATTAAAATCACTTTTATAATTATTAATATCTGTATTTAACTCAGAATCTTTAATATTAATTTCATTATTTGTTTTATTTTCAATAACTCTTTTTAATGATTCTAATAAACATTCTTTCATAAAAATACTGTTTATTTTTCTTAAATTATCATTTTTAAAAAAAATATTTTCTTTATAAAATTCTCTTTTTAATTTAAGATTATTTATTTTATCATATTCTTCATATAATTTATTATATGATAAATTTTTACTTTCATAATAAGATATACATTCTGTTATTTTATCAAGTGCTTTTAATGAACTATCATTTAAATATATATCAATCATTATATTAATAATTATTTAATTTTTTTAAATTAAACTATAATCATTATTATTAATACTATCAATAAGATTAAATATTTTATAAATTACATCTTTTCTTGTATGATGATAATCTCTTATAATATTTAATGATTCATTTTTATCTAACCATTTAATATTTTTAATTTCAGTTATTTGATCTTTATTATTTTTATCAATATAGATATCTTTATCATAATTTTTTAAAAATCCAATATAATAAATATATTTATATCTTATTTTATTTTCACCTAAAAATTCTTCAGTAAATGGATTAATATTTTTTATTAATAGATAATCATCTTCATTATAATTTGTTTCTTCCATAAATTCTCTTTTTGCGCATTGTAAATTTGTTTCATCTCTATTTCTTCTTCCTTTAGGAAATTCCCATTCAGAATCAACATAATTTGTTTTTGATTTTTCTATTAATTTTTTTAAAGTAATATAATTATTATTTTTATCATTATAACCATTTTTTAAATGATTAAATTTATCACATGCTTTTATATAATCATTATTTTTATCATAATTATCATAATCGATTAACCATAATTCTTTCCACAATTCATTGAAAGATTTAGTTAATAGTTTATTTTTTTCAATAATACTACATTTATTAATTAATATTTGAATATATTTATAATTATATGTATCATATTTACCTCTTATAAATTCTATGAAACACAATGAATCTTTTCTTTGAATCATTAATATTTTAGGTATATCATTTTCTATTTTATAAATTATATTACCATAACTAGATACAGGTTTTTTACAATCTCTATATAAATGTCCTCTACCGCCACAATTATTACAATAAACGGATTTTAAATCCATAACTCACTTTTAATAATTCTTGTTATCTTTTTAAATTAAAAATATTAAATATTATATATTATGAAAAATTCTATTAAACCTGATATATGGGGTCCACACGGATGGAAATTTATGCATTATGTTTCTCTTGGTTATCCCGATAATCCAGATAATAATCAAAAGACATTATATAAAAATTTTTATTATTCATTACAAGATGTATTACCTTGTGATAAATGTGCGGAAAATTATAAAAAAAATTTATTAGAAAATCCTATAGATAATCATTTAGATAACAGAGAAACTTTAATGAAATGGGTTATAGATATTCATAATAGTGTAAATAAAGAATTAAATAAAGAAGTTTTAGATTATGATACAGCTATCGATATTTACAAGTCCGGAACAGAAAATATACAATATTATGAAATAGGTTTTAAATTAAGTGTATTAATTATAATATTATATTTTGTATATTTAGTATTAAAAAAATAAATTATTTATTTCATACTTCTTAATTCCATTTCTAATGCTTGAATTTTTGGAATTGCCTCAATACCCGCATCCCCCCCAAGACTTTTCAGTCTTTTAATTTCTTTATTTATTTCTCTTTTTTTTCGTTGTTGTGTTGCATTAAGTCTTCTACGGTGTTGATCTTTCACAACGTTTCCAACCGTCGCGTTGGTCGTTGCTGCAGCAGCATTCTCTTGCTCCCTCTCCACCCTTTGTTGTCTCGCCATATCAGAAGATCTCTTACCTGCTATTGTTCTCGTTTTTAGCAGTGCCACCTCTTCTGCTCGCATTCTTTCTTTTGCTACCCTCGCCTCTTCTGCTGCCCTCCTTTGTGCTTCCTGTATTGCGGCTACCCTCGCCTCTTCTGCTGCCCTCCTTTGTGCTTCCCTTACTGATTTCTGTCTTGCTGCTGCCTCCCTCTCTTTCTGTAATCTAAGAAATTCAGCTTCTTGTGCTAATTTTTGTTTTGTTTCTCTCTCCACATCATGTCTTGTTAGCATTCTACCAGAAGGATTATTTTTTGGTGAACCAAAAGGAGATGAATAATATGGGTCTCTACTGTCACTGCCACCTCTTTGTTTACGAGACAATTTCTTTCGTTTACTATATCTACGCTTACTATATCTACGCTTACTATATCTACGCTTACTATATCTACGCTTATTACGATTTTTACTAATCTTTTTAGAATATTTTTTTTTCATTTATATTAATATAAAATATTATTTTTTACCTTGAAACCATACCGAAGCATTAGAATCCTCAAAATAAGGATTTTTCCCACTTACAATTTTACCACTCTTACTTTTAACTCTTAAAACATCTAATACATATTGTTTTTTATCTACTCTTTGTTCTTTTAAAACTCTATTTAACATTCTATGACCTGTTGTCTGAAATACAAATCTACCCTTCCAGGTTTTATAAATTGACTTCTTTTTTAATTTATTAAAGCTTTCTTCGCAATGTTTCATTATTTCTACAAAAATAGATTGATTTTTCTTTGATCCCATTACAGCATTATAAGGTAATTTTTGTTTATCATCATGCCATGTTACAAAAAAATAATCTTTATTAAATAAATCATCTAATGATCTCAATGGATGAATATCACAATCAACATAAATACCACCATATTTATGTAAAATACAATATCTTACAAAATCAGCACGCTGAATTGGTACTGTAAACGCATTCCACAATGATAAATATTCAGGATAATGTTTTTTTATTAAATTTACACATTGTGATAAATTCCACATTTTATGTTTATATTTGTGTTTTTTACAAAATGCTTTTGTTTTTTGTACATTTTCATAAAAAACTGGAATATTTTTTAAAGGAATACCATCATCAAAAATACCATAGATTTGATGAACTACCTTTACTGATTTATTATTTGATTTTTTAATTGTTTTTTTAGATTGTTTTCTTTTCTTATATCCTCTCCCCCCCCCTACTTCACTGCCTTCTTGGGGACTAAGATATTTTTGAGGAACAATAATTACACGATCAATATCACCATCTTGAATTCTAATTCTCCAACGTCTCGAGTTATCATCATCACCTTCTACTAGACTTAGAATTATTCCATTAAATTTGTATATATTACCATCTAAATTACCTGTCAATGTAATGAGATCACCTGACTGAAAACTCATCTATTATATTATAATATATAGTACATTATTATATTTGATCTTTATAAAAATCATAGTATTCTTTTGCTTTGTTGTCTAATTTTGGTATTGGATATCCTCTCCAGCAGCTTTTTTTTTCACTCCAACGAAATTTATATATATGTGGTATATTATTTTCATTTTTCCCCGGTTTTGTTCCATCCCACCCCCCTAATGCGCATGGTTCATCTATCCCAAAATATTCTTTTGCAAATTCACGGGTAAATGTTACCCATATACCAAGTGTATCACAGCATTCCCCATTACTAAATGTACTTATTAACTGTCTCCCATTGTACTCATATGTGATTTTAGGGCGATAATGTCCTCTTCTCTCAGCTGGCCATTCTCCATTTTTTTTTCTTTTTTCACAATCCTTATCTATCCTTATGATAGATCTACTCATTTTGTATGAATATATTTTATATCTGTATATTCAAATAAAATAAAGATAAATCAAATTTATTCTCTCCAAGTAATATCAGTAATTTCCTCACTAAATGTTAATCGTGTAAAATCAATAACATCTTTAATTTCAAAATTCTTACAAGTATAAATATCAATACTCATAAAATTAGGTCTATTATTATTTTGATCATTATTCCATGTATATACATGCATACCACTTTCTTTCCAACTCATATAAGCAGAAAATCCATATTCTTGTACATAATTTGTTACAGGCATAGTAACAATAGTCATATTCATTACTTTTGATAAATTTACCATATAATCATAAATTTTCTTTTCATCAAAATTATTTTTATGAATACATTCAACCACTAATCTGCGACGAACAATATTAGGAGCTAAATCAACAAATTCTTCATGTGTAGTAACCATTTTTACTAATTATTAATTATTAATTAATCTTTAAATTTTATTCGTCTATTTTTTATAAAATTTTTTTCTGTCGTATGATTAATAATGGGTAGACCAAAGATATTAATTGTTAACAAGATTTACAGTGATGAAGAAATCAAAAAACGTGAAGGTAATTGGTTTGATGAAAAGGATATAAAATATCCTATTATAAACTCAAATACTGATGTATATCGATTAGATGATGAAGGAAATAAACATTTATTATTAAAATTTCGTAAAAATTGTATTCCTGAAAATCTTATACAATTAGGATGGGATTCATATAAAGATTTAGCTAAAGCAAGTCGTGGTAGAGGAGCTAGTGCTGGTTTGATAGCAACTGATAGTCAATATTGGAGTAAAAGGAAACTAGTTGATACAAAAAAATGGAGTACAGGATATTTAAATCCCAAAGGATTAGAATTACATGATTTATATTCATCATTAGAATTATGTGAATTATGTAAAAAATGTGATGAATTAGAAATTAAATATAAAGAAGATATCTCTAAAGATGATATTTTAATATTATTAATAAGAAAACAAAATGGTGTATCAAAAATGAAAGTAAATAATCAAGTAGCATCAAATCCAATTGGATTTTATGAATCTGGAAAAAATTTTGCTGAATTGCCTTGTAGATTAACTCATTTTACACGAACTAATTTTGAGAAATATAATAAAGGATTACCATTTATTCAGCATATTGATAAAATGTTTCATAAATTAATACCAGATGCTCATGATAGACAATTAACGAGAGCAAATACTAAACCTCATTTAAAAATACCAAAAACAAGTTTTTCTACGGTAACAATTAATAGAAATTTCAGAACAGCAATGCATCGAGATGCTGGAGATTTTAAAGAAGGATTTGGAAATTTAACTGTAATTGAGAGAGGAAAATATCATGGTGGATATACAATATTTCCACAATATGGTGTAGCAATAGATTTAAGAAAAAATGATTTTGTAGCAATGGATGTTCATCAATGGCATTGTAATACTCCTATTTATGAAACAGAAGAAGATAAAAAATACAATGAATCTATAGAACCAGCTTTTAAAGATAATCCTGAAGTAGGAACAGCCGGAATTTATGAAAAATATACAAGAATATCATTTGTATGTTATTTAAGAGAAAAGATAGCATCATGTCCCGATAATATTGATCCTAGATTTTTAACTAAATCTGGTCATAGTAAAATAAAAGTTTAATCATAATATTTATGAATACTAATTTTTGACATATTATCTAAATTAAATATTTGATGATATCCTATATTATCATTTATATGAACTTTTTCAAACATATTAATTTGTTGAATATCTTGTAAACTATTTATATTATTACTATCAAATCTAACTTCCTGTAAAGAACCCCATATCATCATAAAATCACAATTTTTACCATCATGTTTATGAATATCAGTACCCGATTTTGGATACCATCTTATTAAATATTTATCACTTGTAAATGGTATTCTATATTTTATATAAGTTTCATTTTTTATAATCATATTTTTAAAAGTATTTTTTAATGAATTCATTGTTTAAAGATATTTTTATTAATAATAAATAAATATATGAATCAAATTTTAAATCCATTTGATATCATAAATCCATTTGATTATTATAATAGGTTTCATAAAATAATCTTACAGATAAAAAATAAAGATAAATTATTAGAAATAAATAAACTGTTAGAAAAAAGATTAAAAGAATTATAAGTTTATTTAAAAGAATTATTATTCATATAATAATAATAATGACTGAAAAAATATCTATAATAACAATTTTACATGGTGATAAAGAATTTATACCATTAATTAGAGATAATTATAATAATTTTGTAGATAAATCAAATCATAAGAATTATTTACAAGAATTAGAATTAGTAATTGTTGATGATGGTGATATAAATTTAGTAGAACATTTTAGTGATTTAGAAAATATAATTTATTTACATTTAGATAAGGAAGAAAAAGAAAAATATAATGATCAAATCATAGAAAATTATAAACAACCAAATAAAAGTTTATTATATTATGAAAAAAAATGTAATAAATTACCGGATGGATTTTTAAGAGATTATGGTTGTGGGATGAGTAGTCATGATAATATTTTTCATATGAATATGGATTGTATTTATCATCCAAAGAGTATTGAAAGGAAAATAAATTTTATGAAAAGAGTAGGAGCAGAATGTATTTATTGTGATACAACATTAGCATATGATATTTATGGAAAAGAATTATATAAAACAGAATCACAATTTAAAATATTTGAAAGTACATTATTTCATACTCGCGAATTTTGGAAAAGAAGAGGATTTCAATGGTCTGATACAACAAATGAAGGAAAAGCATTTCATTATAATAATGGTATTGATCGAAAAATGGATAAATATTATGATACTATACAATTATTAAGTATTCATAATATAAATCAATATAGACCTGTTAAAGTTACATTAGAGGGAATAAATATAAATATTCCAGATTGTATTAATGATATACAAATTACAAAACATCCTTTTAAAAATTATATAAATGAATTATTTCACGAAAATGATAAAATTAATATTTTAGGATTAAATAGTGAATTTTTAGAAAATATTGAGATTGATGATAATTGGACGACAAATAATATTACTGGAAAATGGAAACAAACTAAATTAGCAAAGCAGATTTTAGAAATAGATAATCATTTTAATGTATTTATGTATTGTAGTAAATATCCAGCCTGGGATATTTTTAAGAAAATACCATTTGATATTGTTATTTTAGAAACAAATAAAAATTATGAACAAATGGCATCTATTATTTTAGAAAATAAAATAAATGAATATATTCATGTTAAAGGATTATTTATTAATAAAAAATTTTTAGAAAATTGATTTAAAAAAATATTATATATTTTTATTATAAATAAATAATGATTCAGGTTGCTCTTGATAATATAAATACTATTATAGATTATGATATAAATAATTATTTAGTAGCAGAGAATAATGTACTTTCATTAATGGAGAAAGATAATTATGATTTAATTAATAAATTAGAAGAATTAGAATATCCAATATATTTTACATATAATCAAATATTAAGTTATATTGAAATGGATAAAAGTTTACAATATAAAAATAAAAAGATGTTATTAGATATTATTGATGATACAGTTTATAAATTAATTACTATTACAGAAGATTATGAAAATGAAGATGATAAGGATATAGAAAGTCAAAAAAACAATTTATTTTCAGTTATAGATAGTATTATTGAAAGATATGAATATGTTTATAATAATACAATTTATAAGAATAAAAGATGTGAATATATGATTAATATATTTGATGATATGGTTGAAGGTTTTAAGACTGCTGGAAAATATTTATATTTTAGATATCCACGAGGATTAATTGATCCAAATTATCATCCTTATTATGATACTGATACATCTCTTTCAGATACTGATACAGATAATAATGATAGTGATTCAGATAATGAAAGTGATTCAGATAATAGTGATACAGATAATAGTGATACAGATAATGAAACCAGTCCAACTCCAAGTGATGAAGAAACAAATGATAAAGATATTAAATTAGATTAAAATTTACTTTCAACTTTTTTAACAAAATCATCCAATTGATAAAATAAATCTTTCTTTTTCTTTTTTTTAACAGTTTTATCTTTTTTAAGAGATTTCTTTTCTTTTAAAGGATTTTTTGGTTTCTTTTTAGTAGATTTTTTTTTCTTTTTAGTAGATTCTTTTTTAGATTTAGTGGATTCTTTTTTAGTTTTAGTGGATTCTTTTTTAGGTTTCTTTTTCTTTTTAGTGGCTTTCTTTTTTCTAGGTTTCTTTTTTAGTTCAGCTCTCATTGGTATATCACTAAAATCTAATTTTAATCTAGCACTTTGTGTTTCTTCATCTAATACTGGATTATCTAATACTGGATTATCTAAATTTTGATAAATATCTATCATAGTTTCTTCATCTAATACATCATCTAATTCATTTACAAATTCAGGTAAATTAACATTAGGATTATATATTTCATGTGAAACCATACTATGTAATGAAGAATAAACAGATAATTGTTTATCTTCTTCATAAGGTGATAATATAAATTCAAGTAATCTTTCATTAGGATCATGTTCATCATCATCATCTTTGATTGGATAGAAAAATTCACATAACATATCATGAACATTATTAAATAATCGAATAACTGGAGTATCATCACTAACAGATTGAACGATAATACTTGGAGTAGATTCTGTATCTGTTGTATCTGTTGTAACAGGTTGTTGTTGTAACATACCTGCTTTGATATCGTCAATAGATTCCGGTTCATCTGTGGTGGGTGAACTAGGTTCACCAAATATAGAGGATTCTCTTTGATCGGGATCTCTTGGTAGAGGTTTACCTATATCAAAATCAAGTTCTAAATCACCACCACCTGATAATGCGCTTAATAATGATCCATCAGCCCATTTATCTGCAGGATTATCAAACTTTAAATATTTACTTGTTATAGGATTATTTTCTACTTTCGCTAAAAAATCATTATAATCAGGTAAAGCATCATAATTTAAACATTTAGCTCTCAATTGGCAATTCATTAAATAATCTCTTGCTTTACATGCTAATTTATCAATTTGTGGTGTAATTCCTAATTGTAAATCATCTGCTGCAGAATATACATTATTCATTTGTACATCCAATAATAAAACTGAACATGCTATACATATACCACTATAATTTTCATCTAATGATTGTAATACATTATATTCATCGCATATTTTTTGAGTTTGATCTAATATCATTTCAGTCATTTCATCTTCACTCATATCTCTTAAATCATATATTTTATCAATATATTCATTAAAAGCAGTTTCATTATTATTTAATAATTTTTTTAATCCACCTAATTCATAAACTGATCTTAAAGTTTCTTTATCTTTCCATGCACTACTACCTGATTTTATACCATAAAAATTACAAAAAGTTAATTTTACTTTATCTTTATCAGATAATAATTCTCTTACTAATCTTCGTATTTCATCTTCATCAGGAGATAATTGAACACTAAACCATTCTTCATTATCACTTAATTTAACTAATGTTAATTTAATTAAATCTACATCACATTTAATTTGATTAAATAAACTACAACTTGGTAAACCAGCAATAACTTGTTGTTTGCGAATCATTTTACATATAATTTTAGAACATCTTTTAGAATCATCAATACCTATTGATTCTAATACATTTTTTAACAAATTATGAGTAATAATTTCTTCATCTTTTTTATTATATGATTTTCTTTGTGCTAAACAATTTAAAAGACATTGTGTAACACATTTAACTGCATGTTCCATTTCATGATTAGTTCCTCCTCCACTTTTACCCGGCCATCGGGGTTTCCATGAATCATCTTCTAAATCTTTTGGTTTTTTATCTTTACCTCCTAACATAAAACATAATGGTATCATTAATGCCCAACACATGGGAATTTTACGATTATCTAGAAAAGTACAATAATTTTGATCAACTTTAGGAACATTACTCACTCCTGAACCTAAACCATATAATGTTGGTCCTTGATATTTACCAGCATCGAATAATTCAACGACATCATCTCTAACTTTTATTTTACATTTTTTATGAATTTTACCAAAAAGTTCATCTCTTTTTTCTTTTGTAATTAATTCTAAAAGTGTTTTTGATAAAGTAAAATCTTCTGCTAAACCAACTAATTTTTGTAAAGAAGTTTTTAATGAATCACTTACATTAACAGTTATTTGTAATACTTTTTTCTGTACTGATTTTTTTATACTTTGTAATTTTTGAGTTCCTGATTTTAACAAAGTACCAACTTTCCCTGCGGTACTTTTAGCTAATGCTTTAAAACCACTTGGTTGTTGTTCAGGTTCAAGTTCAGGTTCAAGTTCAGGTTCAAGTTCAGGTTCAAGTTCATCTTCTAATAATGAAATTCTTTTCATTTCTGCTTCTTGTTCTTCGGGTGATAATAATGATGATTTTTCAGGAGTAGAATATCCTGAAACCATATCAACGACACTTTGTTTATCCTGTTTTTGTTTGCCTTCACTTGCTATATCGAAATAATCATTTCTTCTAATTTTTTCGACCGGATCTTCAGGTTTAACAGTTTTTGTTTGAGGTAACATATCTGAATACGGATTTGTTATTTCGGGTTTTACCGATTTTACATAACTGGGGACTTTACCACCAAATGTACCCCCTGGGTCTAATACACTCATATATACTAAATTTAGATAAAATTTGATATTTAAAGTTTTAATATATAATTATAATTAATAATAATGAAATTTAATATAATAGTATCAATTAATAATCATAATATTATAGGTGATAATAATGATTTATTAATAAAATCAAAAAAGGATATGAGAAATTTTAGAAAAATTACTACAGAAGTTTATGATGAAGGACATAGTAATATCTTAATTATGGGATATAATACATGGTTAAGTATTCCAAATAAACCATTAAAAAGTCGTATTAATATTGTTATTACAAAAAAACATAAAGTAAAAGAAACTGAAAATGTAAAATCATTTAATAATTTAACTGATGCTTTTGATTGGTGTGAATCACATATAACTGGAAAAATATTTGTAATTGGTGGTTCACAAATTTTTGAGGAATGTTGTAAGCCTAAATATATTCATAAATTAGATTTATTATATATTACAAAATTTAATGATAATTATCATCCAAGAGATACTACAAGTAGTTTTCCTAGTAAATTATTAATAGATACTACATGTATCGATGAATCAGATACAATTCATGAAATATGTGATATTCCATATATTCAAAAAATGAAAAACAATCAAACACTAATTGATAAATATTTAAAAGATTTAAAAGATAATAAAGAATTAACTAATTCTGTATCATTTAAATTTATGATATATAAGAAAAATCATACTATTAATAATGAAGAAAATCAATATTTAGATTTATTAACTAAAATTTTAAATCATGGGGAAATAGTAAAATCAAGAAATAGTAATGTATTTTCTACATTCGGTGAAAGAATGATATTTGATCTTAATAAGGGTTTTCCATTATTAACAACAAAACAAATGGGATATAAAACAATATTAAGAGAATTAATATGGTTTATTAATGGTAGTACATCAAATAAATTATTAAATGATAAAAGAGTTCATATTTGGGATCAAAACTCTAGTAGAGAATTCTTAGATAGCAGAGGATTAGATTATGAAGAAGGTGATTTAGGTCCTGTTTATGGATTTCAGTGGAGACACTTTGGTGCTGAATATAAAGATTGTAATACAGATTATACTGGTCAAGGTATTGATCAAATAAAAAATATTATTGATTTAATTAAAAATGATCCAACTAGTCGTAGAATAATATTAAATTCTTGGAATGCTGCAGATTTAGATAAAATGGCATTACCACCATGTCATGTTATGTGTCAATTTCATGTCGATGTTAAAAATAATCGTTTAGATTGTCAATTATATCAAAGATCAGGTGATATGTTTTTAGGCGTTCCATTTAATATTGCTTCATATGCATTTTTAACATATATTATAGCACATTTAACTGGTTATAATCCAGGAAAACTTATTCATATTATAGGTGATTCTCATATATATGAATCACATATAAAAGCAGTAAAAACACAATTAGATAGAATACCTTATTTATTCCCTGAATTACATATAGATGATGAATTAACTGATATAGATAATATAAATGAAAATTATTTTACATTATATGAATATAATTGTCATCCAAGAATTAATGCACCAATGATTGCTTAAATTTTATTTCTTCTTTTTCCCTTTATTTTTAGATCTTTTCTTTCGTTTCTTTTTTTTAAGACTTGCTCTTAATAAATGAGGATGTTTTTCCGGTTCAATAATTTCACTTATTTCAACTAATTTTTCTCTTATATCATTCATTAATGATTCTACTCTAGATTTATCTCTAGGAGTTAATACATGAGAACCATCAATAGAATCTCTATGAGATATACTTTCATCTAAATCAGGTTGCATTAATTCACCCTTAAATGATAACATATCTCTCCCTGAATCAGGAACAGGGGATAATGGACTATCAAATGGTCCAGTATCTGTAGCTCGAGCTACAGGTTTTGCAAATTCTTCCATAAATTCATCCATTTCTTTTTGGGTCTTATTTACAGATGATTCATTAACAATTTGTTGTGGAACAGATTCAGAAACAGGTTCTGGTGGTCTCACACTTAATCCTTTTCTTCTAGGAACAGTTGATGATTTTTTTTCTTCATCTGGATTTGGATTATCTTTAAATACTTCTATTTCCATATTATATTTATATATATATTATATAATTTTTTATATACAAGAAGTAGCTAATTTATCTGCATGTTCATTTCCAATAGAATGTTCATCTTGTAATCCTGTATGTGATCTAATATGAATTAATTTCATAGTTTTATCATTATAATATTTAAAAATTTCATTAAGAATATCTATATTCTTTTTTTTATTTATATTAGATTGTTTAATCCATTCAGGATACCAACATGTAATACATTTAATACAATAATCAGAATCTGTATATATAATAATATTCTCTTTAATTTTATATTCATAACATCTTTTTAATGCTTCTAAAATAGCTGTTAATTCTGCTTTATTGTTTGTTGGATTTTCACATAATAATTTCTGGGAAATATCATTTATCTTAATATTATTTCTTTTACTGAAATATACGCCTATACCAGCTCTAGCATTTTTTGAACCATTATTTTTGCATGCTCCATCTGTATAAATAATAAATGAATCATTATTTATATTTGATCCATTATTTTTTATCTCAAAAGTATAATTATCATGTTTAGTTAATTTATCTGTTAATAATAAATACATATCCCGATGTTTAATAGCAAACCATGGTTGTGTTATTAACCATTTTAAATATTGAATATCTAATTTTAATAATTCATCAATTGACTTATTACGATATTTACCAAATGATAATATCATTTATATATTTAAATTTGATTTATAATAATATCAAATTTATATATATATATAAAAAAAATGATTATGAATATATTAAAAAAAATATATTATTTTCTCATAGAAAGAGAAATAATGATATATAATAAAAATTATGTTTTCGAAAATCATATGAAAATGAGATCAAGACTTTAATACTTTTTAGATTTCAATGATTTGCGAAATGATTTTAATGTTTTTCTTTTAGATTTTAATGTTTTTCTTTTAGATTTTTTAGATTTACGTTTTGACTTTCTTTTAGATCTTTTTTTTTTACCACCACCTAAAAGAGTAAGGGGAAGATATGTTCCTAAACCACCAATAATATCAGTAGTAACAGCAAATTCAGTTCCAAATAAAGGAGTACCTGGCATATATAATATAATATAATATAATATAATATAATATAATAATTAAATATCATCAATATCAATATCATTGATACCTGGATTATGTCTATATGGTAAAGATTTTTTTTGATGAATATCATCTAAATCTATTTCTTGTTCCAATTCTGATTCTTCTGATATATCTTCATCGCTTAAACCAGAAGGTCCATCATAATCAAATACTAACATATTATCATTATCACCATAATCAAAAAATTCACTATCTTCTTCTAATTTAATAGTAAGTGGAAATTCATTTTCTCTTTGTAATCTTTTTACTTCATCATCACTATATCGATGAATAATACTACATTTTTCATCATCTGTTGAAAATTCCCATTTACTAAATAAAACAATATTATCTTTATTAATCCATACTCTTTTTCTCATATTACCCGCTATAATACCAATACGAGTTTTACCATCAAAACATTCTACTTCAAATCTACCATTCCCCATTGCACGAATAATTTTACCATATTCTTGATCTTCTTTAGGATCTTTATAAATTAATTTAGTTTCATGAATAGTTTTTTTACCTCTTTTAAATTTTTTACCTCCTTTCGCATTAGGCATATTTATAAGTATATTACACTTATAAAATAGAAAAATATGTTTAAATTGTTTTAAATTAATTTAAAAAAGAGAAAAAGAACTTTTCTTTTTTCTACGAGATTTCTTTTTACCACTTCTCTTTTTTGAACGCTTCGATGATTTACGATTTACTTTAACTTCATATTTGGAAGTCTTAAATGAAACTCCACCAGAAGATTTTACTTTTTTGTAAGTTTTAGCCGCACCTTTCATTTGCTGTTTAAGAGAAAGTTTTGGATGTTTCTTACGATATTCATTTAAATGTTCTCGCCATGCTTTACCCGCTGCTAAAAATTTCGCACTTGCCTTTCTTTTTACCATTATTTATAATATTATTTAGAAATTTATTTTGAAAAAATATAATCATAAATACAATTACATACAAATAATGTTTTCAATAAACTAGTATTAATAAATGTATTAAATAATTCATTTAGTTTATTATCATCTATATCATTATGAATTTGATTATAATTTGTATTAATATATTCACTTTTATTAAAATCTTTATTATCTTTTAATTCTAATTTCATATGATTCCATTTTTTTATTACGTGATTCCATATATTTTTTAATTTAAATTCATCAATATTAGATAAATAATTATAATAAATAGTATTATCAATATTATATTCTTCTAATAAATATAAAAAATTATAATCTGTATTTCTCAAATTATTGATTATTTTCTTTTTTATTAAATTAGGATCATTTAAGTAATTCATTAAATAATCAAATGAAAAAAATATAATTATTAGAACTTATTTCTTTTTTCTTTTACTCTTTTTCTTTTTAAGTTTTTTAGATAATTTTTTTAGTTTTTTAGATAATCTTTTTGATAATCTTTTAGATTTCTTTTTAGATTTCTTTTTCTTTTTTAATGAAGCTCTAAATGCTTTAGGAGTTTCTTTAATTAAACACATTTGTAAATCCTGAAAATATTCAGGTTCATCTCCACCGGGAGTAAATACTGGTGTATATTCTTCTATAAAATATGAATCTTCATCTCCACCACATCCATTTACCCACCATTGTCTTCCTTTATCTGTATTTGGATC
>MDTG01075999.1_pt1 | contig 17759 bp, 30 predicted proteins | sample 811421 | NCBI WGS metagenome assembly MDTG01 (sample SAMN05326645, study PRJNA326480) | marine metagenome | isolation source: seawater | place: Pacific Ocean: South East | collected 2011 | reverse complement strand
GGATGGCAAGGTGGTAAGAAGATTATTATTCATGTAAATAAATTAATTGGATCAGTTACAAATAATACTGATGCTAGTAGATGTGCACTAAGAACTGGATCATGGATTGCCAATACGGATTTAGTTATTGATGTTGGTGGATCAGGAAGAATATGGGGTGCAGGTGGTAAAGGTGGTGATGGCCGAACTAATCAAGGAACTGGTGAAAGTGGAAAAACAGGAACCAGTGCATTGGGTATTCAATATGGTGGTGGAGTAACTATAAATGTAGCAGCTGGTGGACAAATTCATCGTGGATTTGGCGGTGGAGGAGGAGGTGGCGGTGGTCACCAATCTGATAAAGGATCACGTCGATACGCTAGTGGTGGCGGTGGCGGTGGAGGTCAAGGATATCCTGGCGGCCCACATGGAGATAGAGGAAATGGTGGTGCATTAGGTGGTAATGGTACTGATGGAAGTATATCTGCTGCTGGTAATGGTGGTGGTGGAAGTAATAATGGTGGTGAGGCTGAAGGAGGAGCTGGTGGAGAAGGAGGCTGGACAGGAGATCCCTCTGCTGACGCAGGTGGTGGTGGAGAGGATAGTAGCGGTGGAGCAGGTGGCGGTAATGGTGCTGCTATCAGAAGAACATCTGGAATTAGTCTAGGATCTATAACTATAAACAACTCTGGAAATATTGATGGTGCAACAAATCAAACAGGAGTTTCATAACTTGCATTTCTACGAGACTTGATATATAATAGAAATAACTGAATATTTTTCATGACCACTGAAAGTGAATTAATTAGAAGATATACAGGTATCTTCTCAAAAGAGAGATGCAGAAAAATAATGAGACACTTAGATTATTTGGAGAATAATAATCTATTGTTTTATGATAAAAGAAATCTTCATATGGAAGACCATATGACTCTCAATGCAACTTTGGATTATGAGATAGATTTGACTGCAACTACGAGAGTAGCAGAAGAAATACTCCCACTTCTTAAAAAACCAGTTGATGATTACTTGGAGACTGTTAGTATTCTCCGTTCAAGTAGATTCTTGTGCTATGATTGTAAGATAAAGAAAATCCCTCAAGGTGGAGGATTTCATAACTGGCATTTTGAAAATGGTGTTATAGGTGCGACACCAAGAACTTTTGTGATACAATTATATCTTAATGATGACTTTGAGGGTGGCGAGACAGAATTTTTATATCAGAACAGAAGAGAACAAGCAGTACAGGGTGATGTTCTAATTTTCCCTGCAGGATTTACACATACACATAGGGGTAATCCACCAATAGGAGGAACAAAATATCTTGCTACAACATGGGCTATTATTCAACCACCTGATGAACATTAATGGCTCAAGTTTTTAATGTATTTCCAACTACGATAGTTGTTGATGTAATGCAAGGACACAACAAATACGTCGAGGATTTTGAAAAAGTATATCATAAGTATGATTATGAACCTCAGATCCATAAAAATGGGTACGTTTATAATACTACTACCAGTGAAAACTTTGGGAATCCTTTATTACATTTGGATGAGGAACTAGAGGATTGCTTTGGTGAGATTGCTTACAATGTGCAAAAATATATCTATGAGGTACTAGAGTATAAAAAGATATTTAATATTGTTATTACTAAGAGTTGGTTATCTAGGTCTAGAAAATCTGAAGATGAAATTGTCTGGCATGATCATTCTGCAAGTCAAATATCCTTTGTATATTATTTAAAGACACCACCAAATTCACACGTATTGAAGTTTCTTACTCCTGATAATACTAATAGTGTGTTTAGAGGTAATAATACCAGTGAGTTTAAACATGGTATTGAAAATTTTAATTTAGTAAATTCTTCTACATTCTTTATAGAACCAGTAGCGGGAAGTTTAATTATGTTTCCAAGCAGAGTAAAACATTGCACACACTCAATAGATGATAATTTTGAGGGTGAAAGATTGGCTATTGTTGGTGATGTTACATTAGTATATAATCCTGATATTTTAGATTATTCTCAGGGATATATACATCCTAGATACTGGAAGGTTTATTAGTGTTTGAATTAAATGAAGAACTAAAAGTATGCAACTGCCAATCCAAAAGACCTATCTTTATAATAGATAATTTCTACGAGAATCCAGAAGAAGTTGAGGATTATCTTTTTAATAGAAATCCCCCACTATGGAAAATAAATGAAGAAGGAACCAATAATGGTGTGTATTTTGAAGATAGAAGATTCTTTGAGTATGATGAGAGACTACGAGAGGTATATGAGTATTTGAGTGAGTTGTGCGGACAGAAATTTTTTAGTTGTGATGTGAATACTAATATGACTCGTTTTACTAAAGATAGTTTTAATGACTACGAGAATTGTGTTTGGTGGCCACACTCTGATACTGGATATAATGGTATAGTATATTTTAGTGATGAGTGTGGTACTTGTTTGTACGAAGACTTAGGTGTAGATGGTGATACTGTCGAACATCGTGAGCCTTGGAGACCGAAGGAAAACTATAAAGTATTAGAAACACTTGGTGCAAGGTATAATCGTATGGTATTATTTGATGGTATAATTCCACATGGAATGAATATATGTAATGATACATATTTTGGTAAGGAATATCGTAAGAACCAAGTATTTTTCTTTGATAAAGATGAAGTCAATTTTTAAAATATCAGAATATTTTCCAGAAACTAATCAGATTACTATTAGATTCTGTAGATTACACGCACCTAAGAATATTGATGAGTACAGACCTGTTAGTCTTGATCTGAATGATGATGCACTAGATTTGTATGATATAGAAACATTTACTCAAAGTATTATGAGAAAGGCTGGAGAGAAATGGATTGAAAGACATGAAGATTCTGAAGAGTTATTGTTTGAGAATATACCAGAGACTCCTAAAGGTAGGTTTAATATAGAGGATTTAATAGGTAAAGTTATATCATGTGAGACTTATAAACAAAGTAGAGAACCAATTAAGATGAGGAAAATTGAATTATGACTATCCCTAGATACAAACATTTTTTTAAGAAGTTAGATAAGTTCTCAGTATGTGCATTGAAGGCTGACCCTAAGTGGATTGGTGTAGAGCAAGCACCTGATAGTTTTGGTACATATCATTATGTGGTACATGGTAGTGCAAGGATTGGAGTACCATTTAAGGAAGAATATTTTGAGGTAAAGAGTAAAGAGTTCTTCTCTATGCAACATCTACTAGATCAACCAGTAATGATGGAAACTTATGATGATTTTTATATGATTGGATTTAATGCTATAAACAGGAAAGAAGTATGGGATGGTAAATTAGTAAAAGAACCAACACTACAGGTATCAAAAGAATCACATCTAATTTGTTTTGATGGTAACCCTATTGTAAATGGGAAACAACTAGAAAGATTTGATTATGCTGATCTATCTCCTGATAAAACTTACGAGATTAATCTGAATGATGGTGCTTTAGGAGTATTTACGGAGTGTAGTGTTTAAACTTCTCAAAGTATATTCCTAGTTGAGCCCATAGAGCATCAGGATATAAGTTATTATATTTGTTAGGGTATTTCTTATAATTCTTCCATAAAGATTCATCCACATCAAACTTACTATAATACTTCCAGAAAGGTGTATCATCTCTATCACTTAGCATATAATGATGTAATAAGTAATCTGAATTTTGTTTTTGTACCTTTAACATTGTTTTGTTATATGCCTCTGGTTTTGATCCTTTCAATATACATTTAACTAATAAAGTAATACTATAAACCACCATATATAATCCATTTGCTTCCAATGGATCAACAAATCCTTGACCTAATCCTATAGTAACCACGTTATCTTTCCATGGCCTTTTTAATACATTAGGTTTCCATTTAATATTTCTTGGTTGTATATTATTATATCGTTTTCTATTCTTAGTCCACCCTTTAAAATCATCAAGAGCTTCATCATCAGAGATATACTTATCAGAATAAACATAACCTGATCCAGTACGATTTTGTAGATCAATTATAAACTGCCATCCACATTCTCTTGCTACTGTTTGTGTATATGGATTGATCTCTCCCTCTAATTCAAATGGACATACCCATGCACTATTAACTAAATGGTGATCCCATATCTCTTCAGTTCTATCAGTCGTAAATTTTCTAGCAAAACCACTAGCATCAACGTAGAGGTCATATCCTTTAGGTAATTCATCTAATGTATCAATAATATGAGTTACGTCTTTACAATAGTCTTTAACAACAGAATTGGCTAGGTTTGCATCTAAATGATATGCAACCGATCTCCACCCATCTTTATCATATAATTCTATGTGACTATTTTTATCTTTAACACCAGACTTATATTCTTGATACCATTTATCAAAACGACCTTTAGGATCATCCTGCCAAAACGTCATGAGAAATGGATCCTTACCAACACCATCCCACTCATATTTCATGTTCCCATACTTATGGACAGCATTACATCCATTCATCCACTCTTTCTCTGGAATACCTAGTTCTTCAAAGAAGGCTCCTATTTGTGGAAGAGAAGATTCCCCAACACCACTTGTAGGTATCTCATCACTTTCGATTAATGTTATCTCAGCATCAAGAAATCTCTGCATATATGATGCACACCACCAACCAGAAGTTCCACCACCTATAATACAAATTTTCATTAATGAGTCCTACAATTTGGTAATAGGTCAGTCACAACCCTAAAGTTACTAGGATTGATGTACACACCCATGAGTATATGGTATATATCATTTACAAAAGCAAAGGATCCATGTTGTTTCTTTGTATTTAAAAGATATGGTTTCCCTGCCTTAAATGGTGCTAGTTGTTTATCATATATGAAGGCCCACTCATGTAATTCAGTCTTATTTAATGGTATGAAGATTCTCATTTGTTGTGTTGTTTTATAAGCATCCCTATGTGGTCTAAAGAAAGTACCTGCATCCATTTTAACTGCATGACATTTTGCTAGACTATTCCACTTATCAAAAAATTGTACTAGGGACGGACATGACTTTAAATTATTATTATATTCTCCCTCTTTCTTATCTTTTACTCTAAGATCAAGAGTATCTGATCCAGTTAAAGATAATCCCATAGGAGCAGAGACACTTGGCCCTGTGACCCAGTTGTTGTTACTAGATAGTTGTGTTATAATATTATCGACATCAAAATCCCAGTCAAGTTCGACAATATCACCATAACTATTCAGTAGAGTTAGGAGTGTTGCCTGTGTATCGTTCATTTCTTGGGAGTTCACGTAGTTGATCCATTTTTCTTATATGTTCTATTCTCATAATCTCATGGTATAATCGGATTACATCTTTGGGAGCATCTGCTTTCCATATAAATGGTAGTAACCCATGAACAAGACTCTTAAATGAGATTGCAATTAACCTACGAGAATTATCTATAGAGTGTTTAAGATGATACCAGTAAGTCCATCCAGTTTCTACTTCTAAGTGATATTTGGATTCCTTAAAAATATTTCTCATACTATTAATTATATCATATCTATCTAGTAATGCAAAACCTACACTGCGATGCCTATACCGATCCTTTTCCACATATAGTTCTTCATGATTTCTATGATGATGAAGAGTTGGAGTTGATATGGGAAGAATTAAAATTCTATACAAAACCAGGAAAATTAGTAACTCCTGATAAGTATGGTGGGATAGTAGGTAAGACTGATTCCAAGGCTTTAATGTTAGATGACGTATATCCAGAAGCATATAGAAATCTATCAAATATATTAGAAGTTAATAGAAAGGTATTTACATCTGGAGTATTGGATGTATTTGCTCAATGCCATGATTGTTGTAGCATTGCACCTGAGGTTAATAAGGATAATACTAAGGTACGATATTATCATGATGGTGAAGGATATGAGGCTCATAAAGATAAGTCAGTTCAGTTTCTAGCATTTAGTTATTTCTATAAAGAACCTAAGAAGTTTACAGGTGGTGAATTGTATTTTCCTGACTATATCGACATGGATGCCTTGACGTGCGAGAATAATATGACTATAATATTTCCTGGTTGGGTAAAACATGGAGTAAGGACAGTAACTATTGAAAATTCAGATTATTATGATGGCTTCGGTAGATACGCTATTACGAGTTTTATGAGTTGTATAGATAAAGAAAAAAGAAATTTTCAAGGATTAAACAAGAAAGATTAATTATGCAAGATATACTTATAGGTGATAACTTTTTCTCTCATCCCGAGCTAATCCGTGAATTAGCACTTAGTTATAATGATTACAGACACTCAGAAGACCCAGAATATGAGTGTGGATGGAAAGGATGGAGAACTCCAGCCCCAAAGGCAATCAATGAGGGTATATATGATGTAATGACGAAGGCATACAAGATTGATGAGAAGGATTATGTATGTACACCATACTTCCATATTGCCTACGAGGAAACTAAGTTAACTTGTGATTTTCCTAATTTTAAATGGCACGTAGATCAGAGTGAGTTTGCAGGGTTGGTATATTTACATCCAGAGCCTCCCAAGAAAACTGGAACCTGTCTGCTAAATGGTACAGAAAATGAAATAGTCACAGTTGATAATGTATTCAACAGAATCGTTGCATATCCCTCTTACTATTATCATGCACCCGAAGACTTGTTCGGAACTATGAAGGATAAGGAGAGCGGCCGCATGACTCTCACATTTTTTATATGGGCGAATGATAATCCACATAAACAACACGCAATAAACTGGATGAGACTTATGGAGACTGAAAAGTGAGAAAATCATACATACCTTTGTATGGTTTGTACGGGAAGCTCTAACGTCATAACGGGAAACCAGTTACAAAAGCGTCACATACCCTCGACCAGAGGGTTTTTTTGTGTTATAATAAGTGCATATTATGAGAGTTTGATGCAATTACGACCACACCAACAAGATGCCCTCGACGCTATGCAACAGCATGAGAAGGGTCAAATCATTGTACCTACAGGTGGCGGTAAGACTATCTGTATGATACATGATGCTATGAGAGAGTTCTCAAAGGATCATCAACAGACCATAGTGGTCGTTGCACCTCGTATTCTACTAGCAAATCAGTTGAGTGCAGAGTTCCTAGAGTTCATTACAGATCCCACAGTGGATGTGATGCACGTGCATAGTGGAGAGACACATCATTTCAGCACTACTAAGGTAGATGAGATTCGTGAGTTCAACTTCCACAATGCTAACAATGGTAGAAATCAGTTAATATTCACAACATATCATTCCTTACGTAGAGTGGTTGAAAGCAACATCACGATTGATACAGTCTATTTTGATGAAGCACACAACAGCACACAGAGAAACTTCTTCGTGCCTACACAGGAACTCGCAACAAGTATATTCACACGTGCCTATTTCTTTACTGCAACCCCTAAGCACAGTCTCACACCTGCTAGAGCTGGTATGAATGACTCTAAGGTATATGGAGAGGTAATCTGCAATGTACCTGCTCCAAAGTTAGTCAGAGAGGGTTACATACTACCACCAAAGGTGGAGATATATCAGTCTAGAATCTTGAAAAAAGATGAGTTGGTTGCTGATCGTGATTGTGAACAGATGATAGGTGCTATTGATAACCTTAGAAAGAGTAAGGTATTGATATGTGCTAAGTCAACCGCACAGATTATCAATCTACTCTATCACACACCATTCACTCAGCAACTTGCATGGGCGAATTACTCATGGATGACTATAACATCTAAAACAGGTGCTATAATAGACGGAGAGAAGGTCGATAGAGAGACTTTCTTTGATACTCTTAATGAGTGGGGAAGAGATCCTGAGAAGAAATTTGTTGTGTTACATCATAGCATATTATCTGAAGGTATCAACGTAAATGGTCTTGAAGCGGTCTTGTTTATGAGATCTATGGATTACATAGGTATCTCTCAAACAATAGGTCGTGTGATCCGTAAGGGCGATGCAGACAAAGTGTTTGGTCTTGTATGCGTACCAGTTTATTCAAATGTAGGTATCTCTACTGCACGTAAGGTGCAGAATGTTGTTGATACAATATTCAACAAAGGAGAGCCTGCTATTTCAACAGTAAGAAAATGACTTCATCTATAGTATTAGTTACAGGTGGTTTTGATCCATTACATAGTGGACATATTGCCTACTTCAAATCAGCAAAAGCAATCGCACCATTGAGTCCACTCGCTGTAGGACTCAATTCTGATCAATGGTTATCGGACAAGAAAGGTAAACCATTTATGCCTTTGAAGGAGAGAATAGCAATCGTCAGAGAATTAAAGATGGTTGATGTTGTTATTGAGTATGATGATAGCGACAAGACAAGTAATTGTGCGATAGAGCAACTATTAGAAATATATGATAAGGTTGTCTTTGCAAATGGTGGAGACAGGCACAATGAAAATGTACCAGAGTATGAGAAGTTCAAGAACAATGATAATGTGATCTTCCGATGGGCTGTTGGTGGTCTGCACAAGATGAACAGTAGTTCATGGATACTCAGGGAGTGGGATGAGAAAGATGACAAGTGAATTATTATTAAAAATATACATGAAAGCAAGGAGACAACCACTTGCTAAACCAGTAAGAACACATTATAATGTGGCTACATATGGATAAACATTATGAACGACCTTGATTTTTCTCGCATTGCTAATGCTCTTGAAAGAATTGCAAATGCTTTAGAACATATCAACATTGAGAATATAGAGCATAATCATGTTGAGACTGATGTACCAGTAGAAGTAAATACTCATGCTAAAACTTGGTAATGAATATTTTTGTAACCGACCCTGATCCCATATTATCTGCACAGGTGCTACCTGATAAGCATATCGTCAAGATGCCTTTAGAAACTTGTCAAATGCTTTCTATTGTTGCATCTAAAGAGTGGGGTCATGACTTTGGTAAGTTACCAAAGAAAGGTGGTGGTTTCTACAAAACAGAGAAAGGTGCATTTCGTAATCATCCCTGTACTATATGGGCTCAGACCTATTACAGTTGGTTGATTACACATGGTCTTGCTCTATGTTCAGAGTACACATACAGATATGAAAAGATTCATACTTGTGAATATACTATACAATATGCTGATGACTTATTCCCTGAGAGTCCACCACCCACAGAATTTGTACGTGCCATGTTTGATGAGTTTAAGTATGATGAGTCTATTGATACTATTACTGCCTATAAAAGATATATCAATGCTAAGCCATGGGTTAAGGACAACTATCTTAGAAAACCTGAGAGAAAACCTGATTGGATAACATGAGAGATTTAATATTGTTTGGAGACTGTAGAGATACACTCACACAATTTGATGAGAAGGCAAGATGTTGTGTTACATCCCCACCTTACTATGGACTCAGGAACTATGGTGATGAGGAGAATCAGATCGGACATGAACAAACACCAGAGGAATATGTTGATGAAATGGTCAAGGTATTCAGATTGGTTCGAGAGTGTCTAACTGATGATGGTACTGTATGGTTAAACATAGGGGATAGTTATTATAACTATAGACCTGGTAAAGGTCAAGCACTTTCTAAACAAACACTAGCAAAGAATGATCAAGACCTACCTAGTAAATGTGCAAGGAGAGGTAATAAACTAGATGGATTGAAAGAGAAGGATATGATTGGTATTCCTTGGCTTCTTGCGTTTGCCCTGAGGGCTGATGGTTGGTACTTAAGACAAGATATTATCTGGAATAAACCTAATCCAATGCCAGAAAGTGTGAGAGATAGATGTACTAAATCACATGAATACATATTCTTATTAAGTAAGAATCAGAACTATTACTTTGATGTAGATGCTATCAAAGAACCTACAAGAAGGAAGAGATCAGTATGGGATATAACTAAGAAACCATACAAAGATGCCCATTTTGCTGTATTTCCACCTGATTTGATTGAACCCTGTATCAAGGCTGGTAGTGAGAGAGGAGATATAATACTAGATCCATTTATGGGATCAGGAACTACTGCTATGGTATCCAAAGAGTTAGGAAGAGATTACATAGGTTGCGAATTACATGAAGAGTATGGTAAACTAATACAAGATAGACTACAACCATACCATAATCCCTTAGAGAAGTTTTATGAAAAAAGTTGAGAGACATAAGTATGATGGCGATACAATCATAGCCACTAGAACACTTGAGTTCGACCCATATCCTTATGAGTACATACAGGATGTAATGAAAAAGATTGAGTGTTACCTTACACCTGAGTTATTATCACACAAGAAATTGAAATATCCAGAGGATGTTATCAAATACAGATTTTATGGACATTGTTATCATTCATCACAGGCACTATTCTTCATGATGGACACAGATAAGTTGAAACCTTATAGTGGAGTTGATTGGAGAGAAGAAAAGCATTGGTGGTTACAGGATGGAGATACCATATATGATGTAACTGTTGACCAGTATAAGTGTAGAAACAAAGTACCACCTTATGATGTTGGTAAGGAGAGTAAATGGTACGGATGGAAACAAAGACCACAACAATTAACACTCGATCTCATGACCAAAGTATTAGGTAAGAGATTGGCTCTTGACGATACTGTTAAACTATGATATCCTATGGAGGTACAAAAGAATCGTATATGAAACCTATTGATATGACGAAAGGAAACCATAGAGTTCCCTTTGATGTATTAGGGTTCGATCCATTTTCTCAGGAACCATCTTCATTCCTTATGGAGATCACACCTGATATGGCTGCGTACATTCTAGAACACCATAACAACGATAACAGAAAACTTATTAAATCACAAGTTAATAAGATCGTATCGAGCATAATCAAGGATGATTGGATCTTTGATGGTCAACCAATTACTTTCAATGTTGAGGGTAACTTGACCGAAGGACAACACAGACTTCATGCTATTGTTATTACAGGAGTAACTGCTAAATGCAATATTGCTCTTGGTGTAGTCACAGGTGCATTTACAAAATGTACCCCAGCTAAACCACGTAAAGCAGAAGATGAAATTCAGAGGAAGGACAAAACTGCTACTGCGAGTGAAACAAGTACCTTGCGTCAAGTCCTAATACGTAGGAGAGGTGATAAACTAACAATCCAAAATGCTATCGAAAAATGGGTATTTTGGAAACCATTTGTTAGAACTGGTAGAAAGTCAATAGATACTTTCTTTGACGAAGTTGAGAAATTCAATGCTTGGGAAAGAACATTTGGTGCGTGGGCCACACTCATGGCCACTCTCAAAAAGGAGGAGGTTGTATCTAACTTCCTATCCTTACTAGAATCAGAGATCAAGGATGATACTTCACCTTGCTGTTTGACTAGAGAATTTATACAATTCTTTGAGAAAGAGTCTGTTTACATGAGTAATGCAGGGAGAACTGAATTAGTTTACCAGTTACTATGTGTGGCGAGTGATAGAATGATGAAGGAGCCATCTGGAAACATACAATTAAATGTTTCTATGGATAAGATGAACCACGATATGTTAAGTAAGAGAGGAACCTATCGCAAGTTCCTTGATAATCCTGATAATATAATACTAGCAGGGAAGCTTCCATAACTGGCACACTAGGGGTTGTAACGACCCCTTTTTTATTATATACTATAAGAGTAATTAAAGGAGCATTAAATGAGGTGTGAAGTTAAACTATACGTTGCAGGTAAGGTATTTACTGAAGACGTTCATGCTGTTGACTATGCTGAAGCAAGGCAAGTTGCATTAGCAAGAAATCCTAACGCAAGAGTAATTGGTGTAAATGCGAAGTTCTAACTATCAAACCTTTTATAAGGATGCGATAAAGAATAAGCAAGGATATGTAACTAAAGACGGGATGTGGGCAGCTATCCCGTCTAATGGTAAGAAGTTTGCTATTGTTCACAATGGAGAAGTAGTACACTTCTCAAGGAACTACGATAGTGCAATCAACTACATAAAGAGAGAATTAAAAAGGAAATGAAAGATCAAAGATCAGTAGATAAAAAAGAGTCACCCGACGTAAAATATCAGAGAGCATTAGATCTTTTTACAGAGTCAGTTATGAAGCCTGATACTGATTTGCGTGGTTGTGCACATAATCAAGGTTGTTATGATCAGTTGATGGAGATACGAGAGAAAGTTCTTATATATCTTCAAAATCAACGATAAGTATTTGTGCGTAGGCATAAATTTTTGTAAAAATGTATCATGAAATACAGACATAATTTGTCTATATAATAATGAAGAGTTAGGGTAAAGAAGATGCACTAAACTTCTTTGTTATGACTATTCATTTACTGAGGTTCAATCATCATGCACAACTTAATTTCCTTTAATCAGTTAGGTGGAGACTACGAAGATCCCCATAACGATTTAATCAAAGAATACTACGAGTGTCTGATTGAATGTGATCAAGAACATCATGTATGTAAACGTATTTGTAAGGAGGTTTTAATTAACTAACACGTAAACATTACATAGGTTAAAGGCAAAATGGAAAAGTATTTACATCCACCTTAAAGCAAACATTCATTCACTCAACCCTTGACTTCTGAAGTCAGGGGTTTTATAATAGCATATAAATAGGCTTTCATGCAATTCGCCTATGGTACAATGAATGATAAACAAGCCGCAAAAAGACTCATTAAAATAGCAAAAAAACATCCTAAATTGTATAATAAAAGGGATGTATGGTATGCTAAAATGATTAAAAAACTAATAAAGAAAAATGACTCAGGACTCACTAAAGATAAACCAGAATAAGGATGGTTCATTTGCTGTTGAGTGGGATAAAAACGATCCTAACTGGAAATTTATGAACAACTTGACTTCTAAGGAAATTCAAGATATTATACAAAAAGCAATGAAAGAAGATGGCCTTATCTGATACAGTAAAATCATCCTTAAAGGATGCACAAGATGATCTAAGAGAAGCACTTGCCTGTGCAGCTAGAACTGAAAAACCATTTGTGAGTAAGCACATAGCAGCCTTACTTGCTGATATAGAAAACCTTATGGATGCTAGTGACGTGATTGATAGCATCGAGAGTCGAAAACTTGGAGATAGTGGATTCTTTGGTACATTTCATGATTAAATTATAAAGACAATCTTAAAATTATAAATCATTTATATAACCTATGTTATAATACCAACACATACACCGAGAAAAAATGATCAATTTAGACGAAAGATACCACGATTACCTTATAAATGGTAAATTAGTAAGGGTTGATGGGATCAGCGAAAAATTGATCGGATATGGTTGGCATTGTGATGGAAACGAAATAAAAGGGTACTATCTTACTACAGAAAATCATAAATTATATTATAATATGGATCAAGTCTTTCAGTATAGGACACCACTCAAGGAGAAATTAAATGTCTAAAATCAAACACGATTTAAGTCACGAATCTTACATTGACCCAGAGGACAACAAAGAGCATATTAATCATGGTATGTTAGAATATTCAGTAGAGGAACTAGAAAATGTTCATGCCGATTACGAAGACTATCACAAAAATGATGTCGTTGATCCTAATGATGGTAAGATTAATGACTGGCACACAAGACATGAGGATAAGCATTTAGAAATATATTGCGACAACCATCCTGACGCATTTGAATGTAGAGTATATGACGATTGATTGATATGATTTTGTTATGGAAAATGTAAGGAACATCACTATAGTTGGTGGTGGTACGGCTGGTTGGATGACTGCTACATGGTTAGTCAGAAGAGCAGCCGCTTTTCATCATTCTCATGTAACTTTAATTGATAAGGAAGTACCTGAGAGAATAGGAGTAGGAGAAGCAAATCTTTTAAACTTCAATAAGTTTATGCAATATTGTGGTTTTAATGATCCTACTGAGTGGATGGAGGAAGTGGATGCTACTTATAAGGGTGGTATCATATATCCTAATTGGGGTAAAGATGGTAAGACAATCTATCATCCATTTGGTCAGTTTCACTTTAGTACTACTGCACCTGATGGAACAGAATTTACAATACCATTTGGTGATGTTTTACAAACAAATACTGATATAGATTATCCGTCATCATTAACTTTCTTTCCGTCTTTAATTAAGAATAAAGTAGAGATAGATGATCTAGCAGGGTATTCTGAGCAATTAGATTGTGGTAAGTATGTTGAGTTCTTGATAAGACATATTAAGGGGTCAGATGGATTTACATACATTAATTCTACTGTTGAAAATATAAATTGGGATGGAGATAGTATAGCATCACTAGACTTGGCTGATGGTACTAACAATAAAGCAGATATATTCATTGACTGTACTGGATTTAAGAGACTGTTATCAGATAAAAGAGAGATCATTGATTATAGTGATAGATTATTTGTAAATACTGCTGTTGCTACTAGAGTACAGTATGTTGATAGAGAGAAGGAGTTACATCCATACACTACTGCTACTGCTACTGATCATGGATGGATATGGGAAACACCATTAACTACTAGAATAGGATCAGGGTTAATATTTAATAGAAATATTACTGATATTGAGGATGCTAAGGAATATTTTGTTAAGCATTGGGATGATAGAATTAAGAAGGAAGATGTAAGAGCCATAAATTGGGATCCTAATAGAATTAAAGAGTTTTGGAAGGGTAATGTAATAAACATAGGTTTATCTGGTGGATTCATTGAACCACTAGAAAGTACAGGAATTGGATTTATTATTAATGGAATAGAACTACTAGAAGATTGTTTGATAGGTGGGTGTTATGATTACATGGACATGAACCAATATAATTTAAAGATGGTAAATGACTATGAAAGTGCTGTTGATTTTATTAGTATGCACTATGACTTCTCACATATTCAGAGTCCATTTTGGGATTATGTAAGAAAGACTTTTAAGAAATCTGGATTCCAGAAAATGATGGAGAGTTCTATTAGAAACCCTGATTATCCAACATATAAAGTATTGAGACATGGATTTTTTGGTGGTCATAACTGGTCAATCTGGTTACATCAATTAATGGATGATGTTCCAAGTAAGACATACTTTGATAATAGAAAATGGCGAGGAGAATTAGTTGCAAGACTACATGATATGAAAAGGAGAGCAAGTAAAGCCTTACCACACCTTGAAGCACTAGAATATAAACCAACACTTGAGGAGAGAATGGTAGGTACTAAACCAAGATGGATGGACATTTAAAATAATATCTGTTATAATACAATTAAACACCATACCACTATGATCGAGATAAAGCAACAGCCTGCTGAGAAAATAAAGGATATAGAGCAAGATTTTGATTTAGTTTACATGGATCCACCTTTCGGATTACAACGTGACTTCACTATGGTCGAGAAGGATGGAGAGAAGAAGGGATTTTCTGATAAATGGGATTCATTTGATGATTATATTATATGGTATGCTAATATTGTACACTCAGCATGGTATAAGTTAAAAAAGAACGGATGGATGTATTTACATAATAATTTTATTGGTAATGCTCTATTATTATCTAAAGTAATACCTGAGATACGTGATAGTTTCTATACAAATATATCATGGAAGAGATCAGGGCCGAAGAATAATATAAAGAATGGATGGGGTAATATTGTAGATTCTATCATGGTTCTTAAGAAAGGCAACCCATATTTTGAGGTTGAATATGGATCACTAGATCCAGTATATGAAGCAAATAGTTTCAAGAATAAGGATGAAGTTGGTTACTATGCACTAGCAAAAGTTACAGGAGAGAAGAGTAGGCCGTGTGCTAAGTATGAGTATAAAGGTTATAATCCTGAGTATGGATTTAGAATAGCACAAGAGAAACTCAAAGCACTTGATGATCAGAACTTACTACATTATGGTAAGAATATGTTATACAAAAAGATATACTCTCATGAGTCTAAGGGAGTTCCAGTTCAGAATTTCTGGGATGATGTGTATTTTATATCGAGGAGTGAGAAGAACAAGAGAAAGTATCCTACTCAAAAACCAATAAAATTATTAGAGAGAATAATCAAATCAAGTTGCCCTGAGAAGGGATGGGTATTGGATCCTTTTTGTGGATCAGGAACAACTGCTATTGCATCATTCAATCTAAATAGAAATTGTATCACAACTGACGTGAATCCTGACGCAATTAAGATGACTGATGTGGCACTAAAAGAACTGGCACAAGAGAAGTTGAATCCTTTAGTTGACGTGTTATATTAATAGTAGGGAAACAAAAGGGCAACCCTCGACAGAACATTCCTTATGGATCTAGTTCAACCGAGAACCCTTTTTGTTTCTCGCACCCTATTATTGGAGCATTAAATGTCAACCAGATCAAGAATCGGAATTTTACAAGATGATTTATCAGTTAAGTCTGTTTATCATCATTGGGATGGATACCCTGAGTGGTTAGGAGTAACTCTTGAGCAACAGTACAATACAAGAGAGAAAGTTGCTGAGTTGATTGATGGTGGTAATATGAGTTCATGTTGGTCAGATAATAAATTTGATGTTGAAACAAAAGAGTTCATTAAAATTGATGACCCAAAACCTAGTTACTATGGTGGGGATGATGAGAGGCCACATCACAATAAATCAATCGAGGACTTTCTACAGGATGCAAATATGTCTGAAGAGTTTCTTTATCTCTTTACCAATAATGAGTTTGGTTGGAGTGCATGGTCAGTAACACCTAAGTATGATAAAGAATGGAATGTTCTTGATACTGATACTACCAGAGTTGAGATCCCTGCATGGGATGTAGCAGACGATAGTTAAACTGTCACATCCGATATTGTATCATGATGTAAAACTGCTATAATAAATGTGTAAGGCAAGGATCTATGGTTGTCTCTGTTCAGCAGAGAAATTACGTCCTGTAAGTCCTTTAGGGGTGTACTGTGGTAGTTCTAGAGAAATTACTTAATGAGTGGTTCAAATCATTTGCGTACCAAACCACCGCCCTTTTTTTGTAAACCTGACTATTTTTCTAATGTCTAAAACTTTCGCTGAGTTCCTACTTGATAACGCATCTACAGGTAATGAGATTCTCTCAGTTCTCGATGATATTGTAGAGGTAACTGAAACAGGAGGAACCGATCTATAGGCCAATTAAATAAGTGGAACACGACCCCTACACAGGGGTCTTTTTTTCCTCTATAATAAGTACATAACAAACACAAAGAGTAACTCAATGACTACTTCAATTCACAGTTTTATCAAGGACAAGAAAAAGCCAGACTATAGAGATACACTAACTACAACCAGACTATTTGTTAAAGACTACACAACTCAGTATGCAGATGCAATTACTGAGAATTACAAGAGAAATCACATAAGACAATTAAAATACAACTCAGTACGTTTTAGTTCTGACTACGCTAATCAACAACTCAAAGAGATTGAGGATGGAACTGCTAAACTAATGAGATTTAAGATTTATGAAGGTAGGAAATACTATAAGATAGTTCAGCAAGACTATGATACTTTTCAAAATAGGAATGAGTATCGTGATGGTTCAGTTCATTGTTTTGTTGATAAGAAAACAGGGGATGTTTACAAGGCTGCATCATGGAATAAACCTGCAAAGCACGTTAGATATACATTCCAAGATTCTAAGCAATTAAAATTTTTACTTGACCCTAACAATGTGGGTTGGGCTGGTGGTTACCTTTACATGAGATAGTATTATGAAAAAATTCATTATTGAAGAAAGTTTCGTATCTTATGCAGATATTGAAATCTATGCAGAGAACAAAGACGAAGCACTTGCAAAGTATCACAGAGGAGATTATCCGATGGATAATTATTCCATAT
>MDTG01191858.1_pt1 | contig 17761 bp, 11 predicted proteins | sample 811421 | NCBI WGS metagenome assembly MDTG01 (sample SAMN05326645, study PRJNA326480) | marine metagenome | isolation source: seawater | place: Pacific Ocean: South East | collected 2011 | reverse complement strand
GATAAAATTTTGGTAATTATAATATCACTAACCCATGATATGAATCATCAAGGTAAAAGAATTATAAAAAAAAATTATTATCAAGAAGAAAAAACCTTGAAACAATTAAAATATATTTTGTTTAAAAAACTTTTAAATTATAAAAGATGGCAGAGAATTAGAAAAATAGTTTTGAATACTTTTTTTTTAATAAAACCAGAAAAATCTAATGATCCAATTGAACAAATAGTTTTGAATGCTGATGTAGCTGCTGCAATATTATTTGGATGGGATAATGGTCTTAAATTGGCAAGCAAACTCAAACATGAATCTAATTTGGATGTTTCAAGCCTCAAATTGTACAAAAATTTCGTAGGAAAGCTAAAAGATCGAAAATTAAAAATATAAAATTAATTTAAACTTTATTTTTTTTTAAATTAACAAAGATTTTTTGCCACCAAAAGTAAGTAGACTGGCATGTACTTTGCTGTTAAAGTTGTGGATAACTTTTTTTAAGTATATGTTTAAACTAAATAGCTTAATATTTTTTATTTTTTTGTTTTCTAATGTTTCAGCACAGGATTTAAGTGTCCCACAATTTAATCTTCTGAATTCACTAAATGATGTTCTTAAAAATCACAAAATAATTAAAGCATCAAAAATAGATGTAGATGCTTCAAAATTCAGATTAAAACAAGCTAGAGGTGGGTATTACCCATCTTTTGATCTAACAGCAAGCCATGGGTATGAAAATATCATTAAATATGGTCCTGGAAATAATTCTCAGCTTACCGCAAGAGACGCAACTGCTAAATTAACTCAGACCATTACAGATTTTGGATTAACTGAATCAAATGTGGCATCATCACATCTTGGAGTTCAACAATCAATTGCTTTACAAAAACAAATTGAAAATGATATTTTACTCCGTGCTTTAACTGCATATTTAAGAGTGATTCAATCCAGAGAGAGTGTAAAATATGCAACCCAGTCTGTTTCAAATATTAAAAAACAAACAGAGTTAGAGGATGCCGCCGTTACAGCTGGAGGAGGATTAACTTCTGATGTTCTTCAAGCAAAAACACAACTAGCAGGCGCACAAGCACGATTAATTCAATTCGAAGGAACATTGGCTACTGCAAAGCATGAATTTGAATACATTTATGGATTTTTTCCGAAAAATTTGGATTCATTACCTCTTACTGAATCAGTTACAGACATATTGCCCAAATCCTTGAATGAAGCAGAGAAATTAGCCAAGAAAAATAATCCTGCTTTAATTACGGCAAATGTATCTAAAGAAATTAGCAAAGAGGCAATAAATTCAGCAAAAGCAAGTCTTTTTCCTATTATAAAAGGTGTCTTAAGTCATTCTGAGAAACAAGATTTTGGAGGGATTGTAGGTTTTAAAAGGGAAACCACGGCTAAAATTGATTTTACTTATCCACTTAATTTAGGTTTTTCTGAGTATGCTGGAAAAGACGCTGCACTCGAATCTTATTTAGCTGCAGAGACAAGAATTGACGATCAATATGATATGACTATGCAAATGTTGAGAACTACATGGGATGGACTTGATACTGCCCAGAGAAATGCTTTATTTTTATCAAATCAAGCCAGAATTTCACAGGAATTTTTAGAACTTGCACGAACTGAGAGGAAAGCTGGAAACAGAACCTTATTAGATGTGCTTGGTGGAGAGACGGCATTAATTAATGCCCAGGCTGATTCGATTGCAGCGAGAATTGAAGTATTAATTAACAGTTTTACATTATTGAGCCTCATGGGAGAACTAACAATGGACAAAATTAAACTCGTATCCGTTGATTAAGTCAGAAATTTTAATGACTTGAATTTTTGGAAATGATAAGATAAAAAAAAAGAATTCTCTAAAATGGCTTTAGAATACAACACAAATTATTCAAAACATGAAAACACAGCACACCATATCTACGCAGGAAATAGTCTAGATATTTACAATGTTCCTGAATGGTTAATACAAGCCAATTTCAATAGGAATCAAACAGATTTGATTGCAGAAAACAAAAATGGCGAGAAACTAGTTTTTATTGATTTTTTCAAAAATCATGAACTTCCTGCGATTGAAACAGTAAATGGATTATTACTAAAAGGTGATTTAATTAAAATTTTGGCGGGACCAGTTGCGCCTGCTCAGTATGTTCAATTAAACAATAGCGAGGTCTTATCAATCGGCGAGGTTTCAAATTTATCAGGTAAAGCTAAAGCTACCAGAATAGAGGGTACTACTTCTGATTTAACAATTGGTGATCTAGTTTTTAAAGGTGACATTATTGAGGTTTCGAAATCTGGTGCGATAGGACTTGTTTTTCTAGATAAAACAACTCTCTCATTATCAGAGGGTGGAAAAATGGTTCTTGATGAACTTATTTACGATCCTTCATCTGGAAGCGGAAGTATGGCTGTAGATATGATCGAAGGAGCCTTTAGTTTTGTGAGTGGAGAAATTGCAAAAACTGGTCCTGATGCAATGACAGTATCAACTCCTGTTGCCACTATCGGCATCAGAGGCACAACCGTGGCCGGTAAAGCAGCTATTGAAGGAACCGAAAATTCTTTTACCCTACTTCAAGATGCAGATGGGGCGGTTGGACAAATATCAGTTAGTAATGCTGGAGGAACACAGGTTCTTGCACAAGTAGGCGCTACTACGAATATAACAAGTTTCACGGCTCCTCCACCTCCTCCAATAATTCTTAGCGCAGCTCAAATTCAAGCTAATTATGGTACTGCACTTAATGTTTTACCACCACCACCTTTGGTGGCTCCAACTCCTCAAAGTGCCCCACCAGCACAAGAACAGCAGCAACAACAAAATGAAGAACAACAAGAGGAAGAAGAACTAATACAAGATGAAGTTAGTGAGGAAGAGAATTCTGAAGGAGAGGAAGAAGAATCGCTGGAAGTTGAAGAAGGAGCAATAGTCCCTGATGAAGAATTGGTTGAGGGTGAGGAGGGATTTTCTGAGGAACTAAGTGAAGAAGATTTAGCACAAGAAAATGAAGAAGTAATTATCGGACCAGATGGAGAACCACTGCCACCAAATGAATTGAATACAGCAGCTGGGCCAGAGGGTGAACCAATTAATGAAGAGGAGAGTTTACCGATTGGACCAGACGGAGAACCTTTAGTTCCTGAAGAGCTTAGTTCTGAAGTACTCGGTGATCCTTCAATTGGACCAAACGGAGAGTCTTTAGCAGAAGGTCCACCAATCGGTTCGGATGGAGAACCATTACTTCCAAACAATTTTGGTCCTGAGGATGGTCCAAACCCAGAACAGGATGCAGCAGCTCGCGAAGCCTTTGAAACAGCGCTCGCAGCTGGATTAACGCCTGAAGAAGCTATGGCAGAAGCAGCTTCTGTAGCTGGGGTACAACCTCCAACCGAGAATTCTGTAAATAACTCTTTGGATGTAACTGTTGACGGTGAAAATTTTTCGGGAGGACCTGTTCCAGGCGGTCCCACTGATTTTGGTTCAAGAGGTCCAGTTGATTTTGCTCCAAACGGTCCGAGAGGTTCTGATAATTTACCTTCAATTGAATTAGAAAATTCAAGTGCTGAAATGACTGGTAGTCCGCCGATACCAGGCACCTTTTTACCGCCCGGTTCTTTTCAGCCACCAGGAACTATTCAACAACCAGGTGCTTATATTACTGCCCAAGTAGGATTTGCTCCAATTGCACCAGTGACTTCATCCCCAGTTATAGGTTCTGGTTTTTCAGCTGATGATGCAGGAGGATTTCATGGCGGACAAGGAATAGAAAGTAGTGGAGGTGTTTTGAATACATTTGCAGTCGGAACAGGGGGTCCAATAGGTCCAGGTGGTTTTGCAAGTGGACCTGGGGGTCCTCCGATGGGTCCCGGAGGCTTTGCAGGCGGACCTGGGAGTCCTATAGGGGCTGGTGGTTTTGCAGGCGGACCTGGGGGTCCGATGGGTCCCGGAGGCTTTGTAGGTGGACCTGTTGGTCCAAATTTTGGTGCGCCGCCAATGGATCCAAATTTTAGAGGTAATTACCAAGGGTATAATGATACATCTTATTATGAAGATTCATCTGTATTTGAAAATACGAGTTCAAATGATAGTTCAAATACAAATAGTTCTTCCTCATCCTCTAATTCTACTACAATAAATGGAACAAACAATGTCGATGCTCTTGATTATTCATCAAAAACGACTTCTTATATCCTTAAAGCAGCTTCAGGTGCAGACACACTCATTGGTGGTTCAGCCAACGATATATTGTTTGGTGGATTAGGTGCTGATACATTAACTGGTAATGCAGGGGCAGATAAGTTTTATTATACTGATGGTGATGGAGGTGACAATATAACTGATTTTTCTACAACTGATGCTGATACTCTTGTTTTTCAACCAACTTTAAATACAAATTATTCGAGAACCTCTGTGGAAATAAAAAATGATTCTGCTCCGCAGGGAACAGTGTATAATTTATCTAGTAATTCTAATAAGTTACCTTATGTTTTTAACTTTACAACTTCGAACTCAAACTATGATGTAGCAGCTAATGTTGCAAATACATTAAGTTCATTTAAAATTACAACAGATGGTTCTACAGCACCAGCTGCAGGAGAGAATCTAATAATTATAACAAGTGATGGAACAGATTCAAATATATGGTTGTGGGAGGATACGGGTAATGGAAGTATTGCCAGCGGGGAGCTTACTTCAATTACAAATTTATTAGGTGTCGATAATTCAGATTTGACCGATGCGCACTTTTCAAATGAAACTCTAAGTTTATAATTAAATTTGATACCTTTGTAGGTATACGTAATTAATAAAATTTAGCATTTTTATTTAAATAATTCTTCAATATTTAGTAATTATGATAATGACGGTCGGATGATAAAAAATCTAGTATTTAAACCATTTCTGGTATCAGAGAATTTTCTAATGTATGTTATATGAATTATTATTTCTTTGATTTGACCTTTTTAATTTTTAGAAAGTCACAATGAACTACTGGTTCGATATACTAAAAAAAAGCAACGCTCTTGGAACTATTTTATTGCTGACCTTTATTATTACAATAATGGGACTGTTGAGTCCTATTTTCATTATACATATTTTTAATCGCTATATAGCTTTTGGGCTTCAGGGTACCTTATTTTTTTTACTTTCCGGGGCTTTAGCTGTAGCGATCTTTGAATATATTTTTAGAAATACAAGGAATAAAATTTTAAACAATATTATTACTGTTCCAATAAAAAATTTTAAACTACAACTAGTAAAGACTTTTTTTGATAAGGAGGTAAAAAAAAAAAATGCCTCATTTGCTGAATTAATTGATTTTAATAATAATTTTTTTCAATTTTTATCACCCAAAATTCAGTCTAATTTATTAGATTTTTTATTTGCTATTTTAATAATTATTATACTTTTTTTTCTTGACTACATTTTAGGTTTTATATTTTTATTTATTGTGTTTTGTTTTTTATTATTTCAACAAATCCTAATAAGGAAAAAAAATTATTTTTTAAAAAATTTTAAGATTTCAAGAAAAGAAAAATTAATCATCAATGAACTTGCAACTAATGAGGATTTGTTAAAAACCTCATCTGCTTATCAATATACAGGTTTTTTTGTAGATGAATATTTTAATAAAAGATTAAAGATTGATTCTTTCATAGCTATGAATGCTGCTCAACAATTTTCAACTACAAGTTTTTTTGTCTTGATATCATCTATCGTAATTATAGGGTTAGGAAGTATTTTTGTTGTAAATGGTAGTTTATCAATTGGAAGTTTGATAGGCTTTAACATTTTTTCAACAAGAGCTTTAGGAACTATTTCATCAGTCCAAAACTCTTATCTAATGATTGAAAAAACAAAATTGTACTTAAAAGAGTGTTCAGATTACTTTGAAAATTCGGAAAATAGGACAAAAGGAATGCAATTAAGTAAAGTATTTGGTAATTTAAAATTATTAAATATTAATCATGCATTTCATGAAGATAAAAAATATTTAATTCAGAATTTTTCAGCAACTTTTAAGCCCTCAGAAATTTCTGTAATTTCAGGAGAGAATGGAAGTGGAAAAACTATAATTGCAAAAATACTGGCCGGAATATTATATCCAGAATCAGGAGAAATAATTCTAGACGATACAAATTTAAATAAATTATCACTTGTCTGGTATAGGAAACTGATTGCTTACATTCCCCAAGATGTTAGAATTTTAAATTCATCAATGATGGATAATATTCTTTTATCAAATTTAGAATTAAATGAACAAGAAGTAAGTAGGTTACTCCAAAATGTAGGGTTAGATAAAGAATTAAAAAACTCAAATCTTACGCTTTCAGACTCCTTGAATGATAATATTTCCAAAGGAATTTTTAAAAAAATTCACTTGGGGCGTGGAATTGCTAATAATTTTACGTTTTATATTTTCGATGATCCAACTTTATACCTAGATAGCAAGGGAAGACAAATGGTTATAAAATTAATTACTTCTTTAAAACGTGCAGAAAAAACTATAATTTGTTTTTCAGAGGATGCTGATATTATAAAATTATCTGATAACCACATAAAGTTAGGATGATTTAGTGCATAAAATTTGGACAAAATGGAGTTTTGTAGACACAAGTAAAAATATAAAAAATCCAGTTACAAGCAAAAGTTTAAAACTTTCTTTATTAATTCTGTTAATCTTTTTCTTTATAATAATTAACCTTAAAATTATTGAAGTAATAAGCCTAGCTGGTGGAAAAATTATACCACAAGGAAGGATAAAGTATGTTCAACATCTTGAGGGTGGTATAGTTGAAGAAATTCTTATAAGTGAAGGTGAGATTGTTGAAGCAAACCAACCTTTAGTAGTTTTATCAAAAGAAAAAGCTTCTTCGGAATATGAAGAACTCAATACTCGTTTAAAATCAATTGAACTTTCTATTTTGAGAGTAATTGCAGAAAAAAACTCTGAGAACTTAATATCAATTAGTAATGAAACCAAAAATTTATTTGAACAAGAACTTATAGACTCTGAAAATGAATTACTAAAGAGTAGAAGAGGGGCAATTAATTCTGAAATTAAGTCAAAAGAGGGAAATATTGAGAAAGGAAATAAAAATTTAGAAAATTTACAAAAAAGATTAAAACTTGTCAAAGAACAACAATCAATCAGTCAGAAACTACTGGATGTTGAGGCTACAAGTAGACTTAAACACATCGAAATTTTAAGGGAACGTCAAGAAGTTGATGGTCAAATAGATGAACAAAAAGCAATTATTTTAATAAGTAGAAATGAACTTGATAAAGTCAGAAACAATTATCTTGAACAACTAAGTAGTGAATTATCTTCTTTAAAAAAAGAAAAGGAAGAATTAAATAAAAGAATTCAAAAATATTCAGATAGTTTAAATAGGACAGTTTTGAAAAGTCCAGTTTCGGGAACTGTAAAACTTGTATCGGTAAACTCAAAAGGTGCAATAGTGGTTCCAGGTGTAACAGTTGTTGAAATTGTTCCAGAAAATGAAAAACTAATTATAGAAGCAAAATTACCTCTATCTGAAATAGGTTATGTTAAAAAAAATCTTGATGTCAAAATCAGGTTGAATACTTCTGATGGGTCAAGATTTAAATCCATTAAGGGAAAAGTAATTTTTGTCGGTGCAGATAGAATTTCTTCTAGAGATGAAGAGGGATTTTATTTAGTAAAAGTTGAAACTTCAGAAAATTCTTTTGTGAGAGATGGGGAGGAATATAAACTATTTTCAGGTGTTCCTGTGATAGTTGGTATTATTACCGGTAAAAGAAGTTTTACTGATTACTTCTTAACACCTTTCAAAAAAAATTTGAACTTTGCATTATCGGAGAGATAATTAGAAAGTTCCTTTAACCATAGGTTGTTGTATATAAATGATACCTTGCTTTTTTTTGTCTAATTCAAGAAATTTAAATAGTTCGTCAAAAATTTTATCACTTTGTTTTTCTTCTACTATTAATGTAAGAATTTCAGATTCACTAGAATCTCCAAAATCCTGAATATCAAAGAGATCACTTGTTCTTCCGTTTGCAATACCAACTGTTTTTATATATTTATATTTTGAAAATTTTTCTATTATACTGTGCCCTAAACCTTTTTTAATAAGACCTCCAATCTCGATATACATTATCTCTTTACCCTCTTTAAAACATCTTCAGGAATATGAGTTGCCACTCTATCAAGTTTACTCATCCACATAATACCTTTACCAGGAGTATCAAGTTCACCTGCCATGAACATTGCTTCAAAAATCCTATTTGACTGTTCCTTAGAAACAATAATTCTAATTACTTCTTTCTGTTCATCAATAGTAACTCCTACCAATCCCATTCTATCTCTGACTCCTGTACCTTTAGCATAATTAATTGTAGCTCCTTGAGAACCTGACTCTGATGCTGCTTTTACTATCTTATCGGCGAGACCATTTTGGACCACACAAGTGATTAACAAAACATCAGTTAAATATGTAATTTTTCTAACCATAAAGAATTTTACATTTTTTAAAAACAAATGTCATTTTTATCTTTAACAAATCATAATTTTTTTTTAACTTGTTGGCTTAATCTGATAAATAAACCCGTACATAAAACAGCTAGTATTGGACAAATACTAGCCATGGACAAAATTCCAAATCCTTCGGTGGCAGAAACTGCATCACCCAGGCCAAGCCCCATGGCCAATACCAACGGCACAGTTACTGGTCCCGTTGTAACGCCAGCGCTGTCCCATGCAACATTTACAAATTCTTCAGTTGAAAAATATGTTAAAATTATTGCCACCAAATATAAGGGAATTAATATAGTAGCCAAGTCAAAATTAAAAACTATTTTACCAACACCTACAGCAATTCCAAATGCAACACCACCAGCCACACTATACATAAGCATTGATTTTTTAAAAGCACCATTTGTGAGGTCCTGAACAGTAGTGCCTAGGGCATTTAATGCAGGTTCGGCTAAAGTAGAACCAAAACCTAAAATCCAAGCAAACAAGATTACTAATGACATGCCAACTTCTGGAGAATATATTGGAGATACATCACTTATTTCTATATTCATAAAGGCTGCAGGTAGAGTAATTCCAGCCTGTTCCCCAATGGCTCCTAAACCATAAGTTAATCCTATATTAAATATACACATTCCTATGATTGACAGAGCAAGTCCATAAGAAGTTATCATATTATCAGGGAGTTTTGATCTTAATATACCAAAAAGTACAATCATTAAAAAAATAACTAGTGGTAATATCGACTGTATTCCAGAAAATATTTCTACAAATGGAGTCTTATTCCAGTAGGAAATTTCGCTTGAAAGATTTGATGATTCTAAAGTGTTTCTTTTTGCAAGCTCAATTATTTCTTCAGGTGAAATTTGAAATGAAACAAACAATGCTAAACTTAAAACTGCAATAATAGGAAAAATAGATGCCAAGGTTACTACTCCAAATCCAGAAAGAGACGAGTCTCCTTTTCCTGCTGAGGCAGCAATACCAATTCCTAACGAAAGAACGAGTGGCACAGTAACAGGTCCGGTTGTCACAGCACCGCAATCCCAAGCTAGACCTAATATTGTTTTTAAATCAGGATTTGTCCAAATATATATTGTAAGTAAAATTGCTGGTGTAAGTGATAAATAAATCATAGGCTTCAGTGACCATCCATTTACAAATCTCAAAGTACCTAAAACAGCTGCAAGTCCAACACCAGCTCCAACTATTAAAACCAATGGCTTTGTCCAGTTATTTAGAATTTCATAAAGATATGGAGCTTTTTTTGGATCTATGCCTCCACCAAATGCTTGGAGTGCTCCAATTGCAGGTTCAGCAAAAGTGACTCCAACTCCTAAAATTGCAATTATGACAAGAACACTAGCCATTGATGCTTTTTTTGGTAAATTATCTCCAATTATATTTCCAAAAGGCATGAGTCCAACTTTTAAGCCTTCCATAAAAATGGCAAGTCCAACTATAACTGCTACTAATCCCAAACAAATGGTAGAAGCTTCGGATATAGGTTGCCTTAATATTAATAATTGAAACAAAAATAAATAAATTGCTAAAGGTAAAACGGCTTTTATCTGTTCCATAACTCTTGTGTAGGTATATGGAGCAATCAACTTGAATGCTCTAATTGGACCAACTTTAATTTTTTTTGGCTTTAATGCGTCTGGATTATTCTTATCAGGTTTAGGGGTAAGTAAATCGTAGCTTATTGACTTATGTTGTATTCCAGATTCATGTAAATAATCAGAAAATTTCATAACTCAAAATATCACAAATTATTTAAAAAAAAAATACTAACTTTAAGTTTACAATCTACGAATATAACATTTGGGCTAATCTATGATGTAATTGTAAGGCAAGTTTACTTATTACTGGAGGTTCATCTTGAATTAATTTTTTAAGTTCATCTAATTGAATTGGAAGTCTTTGGTCAGATTCTTTTGCAAGTTCCAATGCAAGATCTTTAATAACTTTATGCAGTTCAAATTTTGAGGAAAGTAATAGTTCATCAAGAGCACCAGGTTTTATTTCAATAATTTCACATGGAGTTACTGCCCTTATGCTGGCAGCTCTATCTGCATTTAAAATTAAAGATAATTCGCCAAATATTTCACCCTCTGTAATATTACCAATATTTATTTTGTCTCTTTCAACTATGAATGTACCAGAAATTATCAAATAAGCTGAATCACCTTTTTCACCTTGTTTAAAAACATATTGGTCTGGCAAAATTCTAATTTTTTTTAGAGACATTTATTTTTTTGTTTATAAATTTTTATTTTGTTTGTGCCACATATACCCCATCCCAATTTCTTGAAGGTGGTAAAGTTTTAAATTCTTTTATTCTTGAAATCATCATTTCATAATATTCATCCATTAAATTATTACAAAGATTTTTAGAATGATTCATCTCATCAATAGCTTTGTCCCAATCTTGATTAAAATAATTTTTTAAAATTAATTCATGTTTTGATTTTAATTTTTGAAATTCTTCACTTTTAAACATGGATTTATCTCCAACTAATGCAAAAATTGCAACAGATTCTTTTTTACCTTTTACTGCTATTTTATCAAGTTGAAGAATAGCAAAATGCTCTTTAATCTTTTGATATGTTTCTGACCCTATTACTGTTTTTACGCCGTATCCTTTTGACTGTCCCTCTAGTCTTGAGGCAAGATTCACAGCATCTCCTAAGACTGAATAATCAAACCGTTGATCAGATCCCATATTACCGACTACGCATCCTCCTGTATTCACTCCAATTCCAATCTTGAGCTCTAAAAAGTCAATTTTACTCTCTTGTGCTTCTATTTGTCTTAAATTATTGAGTTCTGCAAGAGCTTTGTGCATATTAAGAGCTGATTCACAAGCCAATTTTTCATGCAATTCAACATTAATTGGTGCATTCCAAAAAGCCATAATACAGTCACCCATATATTTATCGATTGTACCTTCCTTATTAATTATTTCATTAGTCAGGGGAGTTAGAAATCTGTTAATAAGTTTTGTTAATCCTTGTGGATTGTATTTAAAAGATTCCGAAATAGTGGTAAATCCTCTTACATCACAAAATAAAAAAGTCATTTGCTTTGTTTCTCCACCGAGAACCAATTTATCTGGATCAGCTGCAAGTTGCTCAACTAGAGCAGGAGACAAATATTGTGAGAATGCGCCTCTAATTTGTTTTTTTTCTCGTGCATCTCTTAAATAATTAGAAAAAGTAGTCCCAAAATAAATAAAAAAAGTCGAAAATCCTGCAAATGTTGGATCAAACAAAATATTTTTTTGGATATAAAACACATAACTTAGATAGAATGCACCACCTAATATCAATCCTAAAAAAGAAATATTTAAGATTGGACCAAACTTAAGAGCTGTTATCGTAAAAATCATTCCTAAAACTATTATAAAAATTGCCTCGTAGAAAGGCATGTTTACTCCTGAAGAGAGAAAAGGAGAACCTGATATTTTGACTTTTTCGGCTCTAATTAAAGCCTCCTCTTTGGATTTACCTTGCTTAATTTCTGAATTATATACATCATTATAATTTTTATTACTCGAATAATATAAAATTGCAGAAATAACGGTATCAATTAAGTTAGCATGAATCTCCACTCCGGGCATTCTTTCGTCAACTGGAGTGGGTTTTATATCTTTTAATCCGGTCGCCGAAGTACCTAATATACCAAGTTTGCCTTGAAGTCTTTCTTTGCCTACTCGACCATTAATTATATCTGCTGCACTTACATAGTATCTCGAATTTTCAAGATTTTTTGAATCGGATTTTCCAAAATGAATCCAAACTCTTCCTTCTGAATCAGTAGGTATGGCTGCCTTACCAATGGTTTTGGTTTGTATTAAGACTTCTTCAATACCATTTACGCCAGTTTTAGTTGCAATACTATTTCCTTGAAAAGCGATTCTTACCATCTCAAGTGCTAATGTAGGTCTTATTATCCCCGCAATATTTGATACAATTGGAATTCTTCTTATTATACCATCGGGCTCTTTAGCTAATGAAATTGTACCAGCTCCAACGGCAGATTTTTCAAATTCTTCAACATTAGCTAGAATTCCTGGATATTCTTTTAACCACTTTTTTTTGGGGTCCACTCCAATATTTGCTTTTACAGAGCTGCCTTTTAAATAATTTTTGTTTGCATCTCCTTTGATATTTATTGCTGAATGACCCAGTACAATAGGTATTTTAGACATTGATTTAACAGCCACCTGTTCATTTGAAGGGAGCTTTTGCAATTGTTTAGATAGTTCTGGAAAGCTTTTTTTTAAATTTTTGGCTATCATTGATGGTGAGGTTCTATCTTGTTCAGCAAACAAAACATCTAGACCTAAAACCAACATTCCAGATTCTCCAGCTTTTTCAAAAAGTTCAGCTAAAATGGTTCTTGGCCAAGGCCATTGACCTATTTCTTTTAAAGATTTTTCATCAATATCTACAATTACTGTATAGGTTTGACCTGGTGTTACCCTAGGGTTGTTTTTTTGTAAAATATCAAAATATTTCAATCTTGTTACTTCAACAAATTCAGGATCAGCTAATCTTATTAATCCAAATAAGAAAGCAAATAAAACTGAAAGTATTGTGATGATTTTTCTAAATTTAAAATTCAAAAACATCCTACGGCTCCTCAAAACTATTACCAAGGGTTCTTACCAAAGGATATATGAAGTAAGTAATTAACCTTCTTTTACCGACTCTAAACTTACCAGAAACTTTCATTCCTGGCATCAAATTAAATCCTGGAGGAGTGTCTTTTAAGTCACTCTCAGTAATCTGGGCTCTTGCTCTATAGAAGTTTCCTGATTTACCATCCACATCTTTATCAACAGTGTCAGCTGAAACATAAATTAATTTTCCTTTTAATTCTCCGTGTTTTTGGGCTGGTAATGCGTTCAATTGAATTTTCACAGATGTGTCAGGAATTAGTTTACTTATATCAGACGGATCAACATCGAAAACAGTAAGAAGTTCAACTCCCGTCGGTACAAGTGTAACTACACTTTTTCCTTTGGATATCACTGCACCTGAATAAAGTGAATGAAGAGTAAGTATCATTCCAGAGGCCGGAGCTCGAACCACGACATCTGTTTGTTGTCTCTCTAATTTCTTCAGATCCTCTTGTAAGTTCATTTTTTGATCTTCGAGCGAAGCCAATTCATCGTTAATACCTCCAAACCATTGACTATTGTATTCTTCGCGATTTGATTTAAGTTCACTTAATTTGTTACTAGTTTTTGTTAATTCTTTTTCTAATGCTAATCTTTTATTTTTTTCAGCAAGAACCTGAGATTCAGAAACTAAATCCAATTTAAATAATTCAATTTTTGAGTCTTCAAGTTTTCTTTGAATGTCTAGTTGTTCATTAATAAATCTAAGATCATCTTCGGTTGAGGAAATTTGTTGATTTAGGGAAGCTATCTTAGCTAGGTATTGATCCTTTTTATCTTTAAAAATTCTACTTTGTCTTTCATCTACAGGATTTTTTACAGAGTTTGAAGTTCTTAAAAGTGATTGTTTTTTTAATCTATCTATTTTTGATTCTATGACTGACATTTGATAATTAAGTTTCATTTCATCAGCCTGTTGTAATGTAGCGTCAAATGTTACTAATGGTTCACCTTTTTTTACTTCTTGACCTTTCTTAACATAAATTTTTTTTACAACAGAATCGTAATTAGACTGTACTTCAACATTTGGTACAACTGTTGTTATTTTTCCTGACGCTGTAATTGTAGTATCAACTTCTGATATAGTACCCCAGAAAATCAAAAATAAAACTAAAACTCCAAATGCGTAAACTGTATATTTTACCGAACGGGGTACTTCCTTGTCTTTTATTGTATCAATATCATCTTCAAATTCGTCAAGAAGACTATTCATAAAATTTCTTCTTTTAATTTTATCCTGTACCTCTTGTGTTAGTATGATTTCATTTTCCTTACTTACATTTTTTCCATCATCTTCAGAATTAAATGCGTCTACAGTAAGCTTTTCATTAGCATTTCTTGCGTAGCTTGCAAGTTGCTGCATCATATTAAACGCTGTCTGAGGCGAATTTTTTAAATATCCAAGAAGTGCAGTTTGATCAATTTCTTTAACAACAGATTCTTCAGTTGCTCTGGCCATAGCACTTCTAGGTTGTTTATCGATAAGTGCCATTTCTCCAAAAAGAGCTCCTTTTTCTAGGACAGCAAGCGTGATATAATCTTCACCATTAAATTTACAAATTTCTATTTTTCCACTTACAATTTGAAAAGCAAAATCTCCAACTTCACCTTCTCTAAATAAAACATCCCCAGTAGCCAGGTTTCTTAGCGCTGGGTCTACAATATTTTTTTTTTCTACCATTTAAAAATCTTTCAACTTTAAACTGCCTTTTTAATGTTTTTTATCGATGCATTCACCCCTAAAATAGACATTTGCTTAGAATAAGTTTCATTAAAAAAACCTGGTATTTCTTTTAAACTATCAAATGAACCCTCTTGTGAAATTTTTCCTTTTTCAATAACAAAAATCTTATTACATAATTTAAGATGCCATAATCGATTTGAAATTATAATTACGGTTCTTCCAACCGATATATCATTCAATGCATCATATAATTTAATCTCACTGTCAACATCAAATCCACTAATTGCGTCGTCGAGAATCAAAATTCTAGGGTTTCTAATTAGTGCTCTTGCTATAGCAAATTTTTGTCTCAATCCTGTTGATATATTTGAAGCATTTTCCTCTAAATATGTTTCATATCCATCAACAAATGACTCAATTTCTTCATGTGCAAAAACCTTTTTAGTGGCCCATGTTATTCTATCCATAGAAGAATTTGGCATGGGACGAGAAATATTTTCTCTAATAGTTCCAGGAAAAAAGTAACTATCTGAACCAACAAGAGAAACTTGTGATCTAACATGACTTAATTCCATTAATCTTAAATCAATATTATCTAACGCCACAATTCCTGATTGAGGACGATATAATCCCTGAATAAGTTTAGCTATTGTACTTTTACCACATCCGCTTTTGCCTGTAATACCAATAATTTGTCGTGGGTTGATATCAATATTTATATTATTAATTATTTTTGTATGATCTTCATAACTAAAATCTACATTTTTAAAATTTATTTGACCCATTAGTTGTGGTTTTTGACCTCGAATAGTATTCTCCGAATTTGCATCAATTATACCTGAAATAATTTGTAAAGATTGTCTAAGTTTGTTAACTTCACTTTTTAATGTGACCAAGTCTATTATTGGTCTCGATACCCTACCAGCTAGCATATTAAAGCCAACAAGTATACCAGCTGAAAGTCCTCCAGAAAATACTAGATGAACGCCAACAAATATTACCATGGCTGTCATCAGTTGGTTAATACTCGCGGAAATATTTTGAAGAATTCCAGTTTTTTTTTGCATATTTTCTGATGCAAGTATGTATTTGGCCTCAATATCTCTCCATGCTTCTTTCAATCCAGGTTCAAGTGCTAAACCTTTGACATTTTCGATGCCGTTTACTGTTAAACTTACAAATTCTTGTCTTACTCCGTCAGCTTTTGCCAGTCCAGACATTGCCTCTCTTTGTTGTTTTGAATAATACATTGAAGCAAGTGCGCCAGCTATGCTGAAAACAAAAACAACCATAAATAAAATTGGACTATAAAAAAAAAGAATAGGAACAAAAACTAATAAACTTATTGAATCCAGACCGGTAGAGAAAATTTTTTGAGTTAATAGATTTCTTATTTGCGATATTTGACTAGTAAATTTTGCAAAGTTAGTTGATTCTCTATGAAATCTCTGCATGGGAAGAGTTAAAAGTTTTTCGAAAGCTTTCACGGACAATTTTGCTTCTACTTTTTGAGAGAAGAAGTCTAATAAATATGCTTTTAAATATCCTAATATACCGTTAAATACATACGCGACAACAACACCAGAAGTAATAACATAAAGTGTAGAATATGCTTCATAATTTACTACTTTATCTAAGACTAACATCATAAATACAGCAGGTACAACTGCAAAAAGATTTAATATTAATGCAACAATTATAACCTGAGTGAAAACGGTTTTATTTCTAAAAGTTTCGCCAATAAGCCATCCTATTTTTAATTCGCTTGTTTCTTCAAAAAGCTTAAGTTTAGGCTTTAGGAGAATTATTTCACCCTTCCAGACTTTTCCTAATTCAGTTACTGAAATCTGTTGTGGTTTAGGATTTGATACTCCAGGATCTAAACAAATAATAAATTTCTCATCCTTTTCAGCATTTACCTCTCGAAGACATATAATATATCTTCCATTTTCTAATTTTAATATTTGTTGTTTTTTCTTTAAAAGCTTTGTTAACTCAAATTGATTAATTTTTGTAGCTTTAGCTTTAATATCAAAGTTTTGTGCTAATTCACACATTTCTTTGGAGGTAAGTTCTCGTTCATCAAATTTTAAGTGTTCAGGAATATCATTAGGACCAATGTGTACACCAAGTTGTCTAGCAACCAGAATTAATGATTTTTGAGAACCTCTCATAAAATATCCTTACAAGAGTAATAATATATAAATTTAAAATTTAATCAAAAAAAAACCCTCAAAAGTATAAAAAACTAAGAGGGTTTTAAAAAAGTATTACAATTTTTTAAACAATATCGTCTGTACCAGGATCATCCACTGGTGGTGGAGGCATGTCAGCCATATCACCAGGTTCTGGAGGCATATCTCCTTCTGGAGGCAGATCAGTTGGCATATTTCCAGCCTCTGCATCCATATCAGCTGCCATGGTGCCCATGTCAGCATCCATAGGAGGAGGCATATCTACATCCATAGGCGGTCCCATTTCTCCAGACCCAGACTGATGATCCATAGGATCTTCTGGAGGCATATCTCCTGGTGGAGATCCACCTTGCGGACCAGAGTCACCAAATAATGGATCATTTGGACCCATATCACCCTCTGGCGGTGGCGGTGGAGCCATTCCATCTCCATCCAAATCCGCCGTTGGTGACGGGTTATCTGGCCCCATATCAGGTGCAGGAGTGGCTGGACCAAATTCTGGTGCAGCTGGTTGACCAACCATATCTGGATCTCCTCCCGGTGGCATATCACCTTCTGGCGGAGGTCCCATATCACCTTCTGGCGGAGGTCCCATATCACCTTCTGGCGGAGGTCCTGCCATATCACCTTCTGGCGGAGGTCCTGCCATATCACCTTCTGGCGG
>MDTG01048698.1_pt1 | contig 17763 bp, 15 predicted proteins | sample 811421 | NCBI WGS metagenome assembly MDTG01 (sample SAMN05326645, study PRJNA326480) | marine metagenome | isolation source: seawater | place: Pacific Ocean: South East | collected 2011 | reverse complement strand
TCATCCCTGCGAAGGCAGGGATCCAGTATCCTCCGAAAGGCTTTGTGCCGCTCCGACGGTGCCTCCCGCGCTTGGTGGTGGCTACTGGATCCCGGTCTCCGGCTTTGCCGAAACCGGGATGACACTTGGGGATGACATCGGGGGATGCCTCCTCCCGGACGTCAACCCGGGCAAGGGCCAAAGGTCCGCGGCCCGGGGACCATTGGCAACCTCGGCCAAGGCGGAAAGGCCCCGGCGTGCGCGGTGCCTTGCCTCTCGCGGGAGGGGACGAGACGGAACGCCCGCCCAGGAAAACGCATCGGCCGATCGCGTTTTTGCATTTCCCTCCCGCGTCGGCGTGACCGACCCTTCGGACCGGGCCTTTCGCGGCCCGCGAGGGGGAATGCATGGCGAATTTCACGCTTTCAAGGGTCCCGCGTATCGTCAGCGGCGAGGGGGCCTCGGGGCAAATCGGAGACCTCGTCGGCGATCTTGCCGGAGATGTGGCCGGAGACGGGGCCTGCGTCCTGCTTGTCGCCGACGCGGGGCTCTCGGCACTCGGGATCACGGCGCGTGTCGCCGGCAACATGAAGGACGCCGGCCACCGCGTCGTCACCTACGACCGGATCATGAGCGACCCGCGCGAGGAGCGGGTGGAGGAGGTCATCGCGCTTGCCCGCGACCGTGACGCGGGCGTGGTCGTCGCGCTCGGCGGCGGCTCGGCGCTCGATGCGGGAAAGCTCGTGGCGGCCGCCCTTCGCGCGCCGGGCAGGCTGTGCGGTTATCGCCTTGCCGCGAAGCCCCTGCCGCGTGCCCGTCCGCCGCTTGTCTGCGTGCCGACCACGGCCGGAACGGGATCGGAGACGACCGCCGTGTCGGTCGTCTCCGATGCGCTCGGTGTCAAATACTGGTACTGGGCCGACAGCCTGAAGCCGGATGTCGCGCTGCTCGATCCGCTGCTGACGACCGGGCTGCCGGCCCCGCTCACCGCCGCCTGCGGTATGGACGCCATCGTGCACGCCATGGAGGCGGCGACCGCCCGGGCCGGGTTTGCGGAAAACAGCGAGCTCTGTCACGGCGCGATCCGTCTTGCCGTGGGCAATCTGGAGCGTGCCGTCGCCGAGCCCGAGGATCTGGACGCGCGCGGCGCCATGCTGCTGGCCGCGGCCCGGGCCGGCATGGGCATAGACAATGCAGGAACCGGCATCGCGCACATGATCGCCCATGCGCTCGCGAGCCTCATGCCGATCCATCACGGGCGCGCCGTGGCGCTCGGCATGGCCGCATCGCTTTCCTGGTCGATGGAGGGACAGGAAGACGCCTACGCCGGCGTCGCGAATGCCTTCGGCTGCGCCCACTACGGCGAGCTTCCCATGGCCTTTTGCGGGCTGGTGCGGCGGCTCGGCATTTCGCTGCATCTTCCCGCCGACACCAACCGCCTGACGCCCGAACGCCTGGCGGCACAGATGGCACGGCCCGAGAACGCGCCCATGCGCAATGCGAGCCTGCGGGAGGTCGGTGACGCGGATCTGCTGCTGCTGGCGGAACGCGTCGTGGCCGGATGACCCGGCGGACGGAGAAGCCGGGCGGCGATTTCCCGTTCCACCGCAAGGAGTGCTTTCCAGATCGCGAAAGCACGCGTAGCCTTGCAGGCATCGACTGCCCCGATCCATCTGTCCTCCGACGCCCGATGACGCCAACCGCGATGCCGCAGCCCGACCAGATCGACCGCCGCCGCCTGCCGCTCAACTCGCTGCGTGCCTTCGAGGCCGCCGCGCGCCAGATGAGCTTCACCCGCGCGGCCGAGGGGCTCGGCGTCACCCAGTCCGCGATCAGCCGTCATGTGCTCAATCTGGAGGAGGTCGTCGGCGCCCAGCTTTTCGAGCGGCGCGGCTCGGCGCTGGCCCTGACCAAGGCGGGCGCCGACCTTCTGGCAGCGGTGACACCCGGCTTCGACCGGCTCCAGGGCGGTCTCAACGCGATCTGCGGTCTCGACAGGGGCGGCACGCTGCGTCTCGCCCTGCCGCCGTCCTTCGCGGTGCGGATCGCGGCTCCCATCCTGGAGGCCTGCCGCTCGGGGACCGGGCTCGCCATCGAGATCGACACGCCATACGAGCTGGAGAGCCTCGACCACTCCGTTCACGACGCGGCGGTGGTCTTCTCGCGCCCGCGCGTCACCGACCAGGTGATGGACCTCCTGTGGATGGAGGAACTGACCGTTCTCTGCCGGCCGGATCTGGCTGCCCGCGTCGCCTCGGAAGGGCTGGAGCGGCTGCTTGCCGAGGCCGGCATCCTGCACATTCGCAACGAGGGCGGCCGGCACACCGCATGGAGCGAGTTTCTTCGCGCCACGGGGCTTTCGCTGCCGCTGCCGCAGGGGCTTGTCTTCGACACCGCGCATATGGCGCTCGATTTCGCCGCCCGCGAGGGAGGGCTCGTGGTGGCCGACCGCAGGCTTGCCGCCCGCGACATCGCGGAAGGGAGGCTCGCCGCGCCGATGCCGCGGAGCGCGCCGTCGGGGTTCGGCTATTTCATGCTGTTTCGGCCGGATGACCTGCAGCGCGAGGCGGTGCAGCTTTTCCGCAGCCGGCTGGCACGCGAATTCGCGCCCGTCGGGACCGCTGGCCAGGGCACGGCCGAAAGCGGTTGGGACGAGCGCCACGAAGGGGTTGCCTGAGGGGGGACCCCGAAAAAGGGGGTGCCTGAGGGGTACCCCGAAAATGGGGGTGCCTGAGGGCCGCTCCGAACGATGACCCCGGCGGTGACGCTCAGGGTGGGAGAGGCCGAAGGCCCGCATCCGCCCGCGCCCCGCCGGATTGCTTGGGGGAGCCTTGACGTTGCAGCACTATTCCGTCCTGTCGCTGGTCGCGAACGCGTTCTCGGGACACCGCCACTGGCGTCCCGCCTGGCGCAAGCCGGATCCGAAACCCGCCTATGACGCCATCATCGTCGGCGGCGGGGGCCATGGTCTCTCCACCGCCTACTATCTGGCGAAGGAACACGGCATCACCAATGTCGCGGTGCTGGAAAAGGGCTGGCTCGGGTCGGGCAACATCGGCCGCAACACGACCATCGTGCGCTCCAACTACATGCTCGCGGAGAACGCCCGCTTCTACGAGTGGTCGATGAAGCTGTGGGAGGGCCTGTCGCGGGACCTCAACTACAACGTCATGTTTTCCCAGCGCGGCGTGCTGAACCTCGCCCATTCCCCGTCCCAGATGGACGCCTACGCGCGGCGCGGCAACGCCATGCGCATGGAGGGCATCGACGCGGAGCTTCTCGACCGGGAACAGGTCGCCGCCCGCGTTCCCGGCCTCGACATGTCGCCGAAGGCACGCTTTCCGATCACCGGCGGCCTGCTGCAGCCGCGCGCCGGCACCGCCCGTCACGACGCCGTTGCCTGGGGCTATGCGCGCGCGGCGGATGCGCGCGGCGTCGACATCATCGAGAACTGCGAGGTCACCGGCTTCATCGAGGAGGAGGGGCGCGTCGTCGGCGTCACCACCACGCGCGGCGACATTCGCGCGCCGAAGATCGGCGTCGCCGTCGCCGGCAGCACGTCGGAGGTGATGCGCAAGGCCGGCGTCCCGCATCTGCCCATCGAGAGCCACGTGCTGCAGGCCTTCGTCTCCGAGCCGGTGAAGCCGATCCTCGACAGCGTCGTCACCTTCGGCGCCGGGCATCTCTACATGTCCCAGTCGGACAAGGGCGGCCTCGTCTTCGGCGGTGACATCGACAAGTACAATTCCTATGCCCAGCGGGGAAACCTGCCGGTGGTGGAACACGTCATGAGCGAGGCGGTGGCCATGCTGCCCTTCGTGTCGCGCCTGCGGCTGCTGCGCAACTGGGGCGGCATCATGGACATGAGCATGGATGGCAGCCCGATCATCACGACCGGCCCGCGCCCGGGCCTCTATCTCAACTGCGGCTGGTGCTACGGCGGCTTCAAGGCGACACCGGCATCGGGCTGGTGCTTTGCCTGGACCATGGCGAAGGACGAGCCCCACGCGCTCAACGCCCCCTTCTCCCTCGACCGTTTCCATCGCGGCGCCGTCCTGGACGAGCGCGGCGCCGGTCCGCTCCCCAAGATGCACTGAAAGGGCGCGATCCATGCGCATTGACTGTCCCTGTTGCGGGCCGAGGGCCCTGTCCGAATTCTCCTATGGCGGCGACGCCACGCTGGTGCGCCCGGACCTTGCCGTGAACGAGGCTGCCCCCTTCGCCGCCTTCGTCTACGACCGTGCCAACCCGCGCGGCCCCCACGAGGAACTCTGGCACCATATCGGCGGCTGCCGGCACTGGCTCAAGGTGCGGCGCGACACCGCCACCCACGAGATCCTGTCGGTGGAGCCGGCGGGCCGCGCGGCGCAGCTTGCCGCCGCCGTTCCGGGGAGGGGCGCATGAGCGGGTTTCGGCTGAAGACCGGCGGCGCGCATGTGACGCGCGAGAGCATCCTGACCTTCCGGTTCGACGGAAAAACGCTGGAAGGTTACGAGGGCGATACGCTCGCCTCCGCGCTCATCGCCTCTGGGCGCAAGCTCGTCGGCCGTTCGTTCAAGTACCACCGTCCGCGCGGTGTCTTCTCGGCTGGTGTGGAGGAGCCCAACGCGCTGGTGGAGCTGCGCACGGGATCGCGTCAGGAGCCCAACACCCGCGCCACGATGGCGGAGCTCTATGAAGGGCTGGACGCCGCGAGCCAGAACCGCTGGCCGAGCCTGCGGCACGACATGATGGCGGTGAACGACTACGTCTCGCCGCTGCTGACGGCGGGCTTCTACTACAAGACCTTCATGGAGGCGGGCCAGAGCGGCTGGCATGTCGCCGAGAAGTTCATCCGCCGCGCCGCCGGTCTCGGGCGCGGCACCCACTTTCCCGATCCCGACCGCTACGATAAGCAGAACGCCTTCTGCGACCTTCTCGTCGTGGGCGCCGGCCCCGCCGGCATGATGGCGGCCCTGGCCGCCGCCCGGGCCGGGCTGAAGGTGATCCTTGCCGACGAGAACGTGCACCCGGGCGGGCGTGTCTTCGAGGAAAGCGGGCGGATCGACGGGCTCGAACCGGCGGTCTGGGCGTCACGGACGGCCGCGATGCTGGAGGCGGAGGGCGTGCGCCTCATGGCCCGCACCAGCGTCTACGGCTATTTCGACGGCAATGTGCTCGGCGCGGTGGAGCGCGTCGGCGACCATCTGCGCGAGCCGCCGGTCTTCACGCCCCGCCAGCGTCACTGGACGATCCATGCGGGGCACGTGGTGCTTGCCACCGGTGCCATCGAGCGGCCCCTGGTCTTTTCCGGCAATGATGCGCCCGGCGTGATGCTGGCCTCGGCGGGACTTGCCTATGCACGTCGCTTCGGCGTGGCCGTCGGGCGCTCCGTGATCGTTTTCTCCAACAACGACGGCGGCGCGCGCACCGCGCTCTCGCTGCATGAGCTGGGCGTGCCGGTCAAGGCGGTGGTCGACTGCCGCCGCGCGATCGACGCCGGAATGGCGGAGGAGCTCGCCGAGCGCGGCATTCGCGTGGAAACGGGGGCCGTCGTCGCGGCGACCAGGGGACGCAAGGCGCTCGCCTCGGTGGAGATTCGGGGCTTCGATCCCGACACCGGGCGCCTCGGCGACAACGGAATGCACCCGGCCTGCGACACGCTTCTGGTCGCGGGCGGCTGGACGCCGAGCGTTCATCTGGCGAGCCAGGCCGGCAGCGCGCCGGTCTTCGACGAGGGGCTGCACTCCTTCGTGCCGGGTACCCCGCGCGAGGCCTGGACGGCCTGCGGCGCCTGTTCCGGGCGGCTTGATCTCGCGGCCTGCCTGGAAAGCGGGCGCGACGCGGGCCTCGCGGCGGCCGCGGCCCTTGGCAAGGCGATGGCGGGCCCGGTGTTCGGGCTGCCGGAGCTTTCCGGCGTCGCGGCGGCGGAACTGCCCGCGCCGGTCTTCGAGGTGCCTGCCTGCGGTCGCGGCAAGCGTTTCGTCGATCTCCAGCACGACGTGACCGCAGACGACATCGCGCTCGCCAATCGCGAGGGCTTTTCCTCGGTGGAACACGTCAAGCGCTACACCACGCTCGGCATGGCGGCGGACCAGGGCAAGACCTCCAACGTCAACGCCATCGCGCTGCTTGCGCGCGAGCGCGGTCTCGCGAGCGCCGGCGTCGGCACCACCCGCTTCCGCATGCCGTGGACGCCGGTGACGATCGGCGCGCTGGCCGGGCGCGAGACGGGCGGTCATCTGGCGCCCGTGCGGCGCACCCCGCTGCATGACTGGCATGTGGAGCAGGGGGCGGAGATGATGGCGGCGGGCCGCTGGATGCGCCCAAGGGCCTACATCCGCGCCGGCGAGACGCTCGAGCAGGCCTATGTGCGCGAGGCCCGCGCCGTGCGCGCCTCCGTCGGGCTCGTCGATGTCTCCACGCTCGGCAAGATCGACGTGCAGGGGCCGGATGCGGCGGCCTTTCTCGACCGGCTCTATGCAAACCCCATGGGAAAGCTCGCCGTCGGCAAGGCGCGCTACGGCGTGATGCTGCGCGAGGACGGCATCCTCTTCGACGACGGCACCGCCTGGCGCCTGTCCGTGTCGCGATTCCTCGTCACGACGACCACGGCGAACGCCGCCGCCGTGCTTGCCCACATGGAGCACTGCCTGGAAATCCTGTGGCCGGAGCTTCACGTTAATGTGACCTCGGTGACCGACCGATACGCCGCACTGGCCATCGCCGGCCCGGCCTCGCGGGCGGTGCTTGCAAGCGCGCTTGGCGAGGGCGACGTGTCCGACGCGGCCTGTCCGCACATGGGCATCGTGCGCGGGCGCATCGGTGCGACGCCGGTCATGATCGCCCGGCTCTCCTTTTCGGGCGAGCTTGCCTATGAGGTCTACAGCGACTGGAACGACGGGCCGGCGGTCTGGGAAGCCCTGCTTGCCGCTGGGGCAAATGACTCGATCACGCCCTACGGCATGGAAGCGCTGGGCACGCTCCGGATCGAGAAGGGGCACATCACCGGCGCGGAGATGGACGGGCGCACGACGCTTGCCGATCTCGGGCTCGGGCGCATGGCCTCGCGGCGCAAGCCCTATATCGGGTCGGCGATGCTCGACCGGGAGGCCCTTGCCGCTCCCGGCCGCCGGGTTCTGGTGGGCCTTGTGTCGCAGGACGGGAACCCGATCCGCACGGGCAGCCACTTGACCCTTCCCGGCGAAGCGGCGAGTCTGGGACATGTGACCGCCATGACCTTTTCACCGGTCGTGGGAACCCACATCGCGCTGGCCCTTCTTGCCGGCGGAAGAGAGCGCGTCGGCGATACGCTCGAGGCGGTCTTCCCCATGAAGGACGAGACGGTCCGGGTGAAGGTCACGGAGCCCTGTTTCCATGATCCTGAAGGGAACCTGCTAAATGTCTGACAGTCCTCTTGATACGAGCATCCCCCAGATGGAGGCGGATCACCCGCATCCAACGGGACCGCTCGTGCCGGGAGAGACCGGCGGCGCGGGCGAGGCACGCCTCCTCCTGAACGAGGTCGAACTGCCCGCCGTCGTCGAGATCGGAGCCTGGCCGAACTGCCTCGAGGTGGTGTCCACGCGGCTTGGCGAGATCGTGGGCACCTCGCTTCCCGGGCGTCCGGGGCGGTTCTGCGAGGGCGAGGGCGCATTGCTCGGATGGGTGGCCTTCGGCCGCTTCCTCTGGCTTTCCGCGAGTGCCGACGACGTCGCGCGGCTGGAAGGGGCCTTCGAAACGGACGAGGCGTCCGTGGTCGATCTGGTCAGCGCGCGCAACGGGGTTCGTCTGACCGGCGACGTCGCGCCGGATCTTCTCAACAAGGCCGTGGCGATCGACTTCGATCCGCGTGCCTTCCCGCCCGGTTCGCTGGCCCAGACGGTCATCCACGAGGTGCCGGTGGTGATCCTGCGTCGCACGGTCGAGAGCTTCGACCTGCTGTCGCCCTCGAGCTTTGCGGAAACCATCTCGGACTGGCTTCGGGACGCGGCGCTCGAGTTCGGCTACAGGGTCGAGGATCCGGTCAAGGTCGCATGAGCAGGCTGCTTCGCGAGATGCGGCGCGCGGCATGTGTCGCGGCCGTGCTCGCCATGCTGCCCCTTGGCGGGCAGGGCGTCGCGCGCGATCTCGAAGCGAACGACTTCCATGATTGGGGGAACGCCCAGCTGATCTTCGTTCAGGGGGCGGAACCGCTCGACCGCGCCCTCGTGCAGGCCACGAAAAGTCCCTACACCCACGTCGGGATTGTGCGCCTGACGGGCGGCGGCCCGGTCGTGCTGGAGACCACGCCCTCGCTGTGGGAGGTCTTCGTCGAGGACTTTCTCGACCAGTCGGCGGACGGGCACTATGCGGTCTACGGCCTGCGGGGACTGTCGGAGGAGGACGCCTTCACGCCTCCGCGCGTCGCCAATGAGTTCCTGGAAGCCCCCGACGATCCGTATCTGCGCGAGGGCCTGTCGGAAATGTCCGGCGCGGAACTGGTCAACCGCTCCTACCGCTCGCTCGGGCTGGACCTGGGAGAGCCGGTTCCCCTTGGCGATCTTGCCGCCGGCAGCCCGGAGCTGCGGACGTGGCTGGAGAGCGTCTGGCGCGCGCATCCCGACTGCAGCGTGCAGCGGCTCGACCGGGCGGATTGTCTCGCAAGGCTTGAGCGCCAGAAGGTGCTGACGCCGGCGGCCATCGGCGCGGCTCCCGGTCTCGTCTGCCTCTGGTCCAGCTTCCCGCAGGATCGGGAGCGCTGCCCGGGACCCCGATAGGGCCCCGGGCCGGAGCGTCACGCCGTGGCGTCATCCTGCGGCTCTTCCGGCGACTTGCCGATCCATTCCAGCGCGCGCTCAACGAAGGCCAGACCGTCGGTCTTGCACCATTCGCCATGCGCGAGCGTTGCCTGCTCGGGCTTCCAGCCCAGCACCTTGTCACGTGCCGCGCGCGTCGGGGTGCGGTCGGTGAAGGACAGCCGCCATTCGCCCGGGGCATGGGGCGACTTCGCGGTGACGCCGTCGATATGCGCCAGCGGACGCTGCCACCAGCTCCAGTGCTTTTGCAGGAAGTCCTCGCTGAACGCCTCGATCAGGTCGGCGAAGATCGCCGTGCGCGACGGGCGATGGAAGAACACCACCTCGTCCATCATGAAGGAGCCGCGAAACCACGCCTGGTCGATATCCGGTCCCCACTCGGGCGGAGGGGTGTCCTCAAGCGCCGGCTGGAACGCGAGATCCGTGCGCTTGGCGATCGTGCTGGCCGGTCCCCAGAGCAGGGCCCGGGGAAAGGCGTCCTTCCATTCGCTCAGGAACAGGTGATGGATCTTGTTGGGGCTGACCAGATGGGCGACGTGGCCAAGCGCCTCGACCTCGGCGCGCAACTCGTCGCTTAGGGCGATGGGCGACCAGACCCACAAGGCATCGCCCTCGAGCCGGGCGATCACCATCCGGGTGGGATAGGGAAAACTGTAGAAATCGACGATGGGGCCGTCGGCCATCCATATCCGGTCTCCGATCGGGTGAAGCTGCGTCATAAGGGGCCTCGGGCGTTGTGAGCCGCAATGTGTACCGTACTGTGTACCAGTGGTACACACTCTGGTTTGTAGGGACGGCCGGTGCTATCTGTCAATGCCATGAGCCGAAGACTTGAAAACCTTGATGCCGAGCGACAGCGTCGGCTGTTCGATGCCACCGCGCAGGAGTTTGCGGAACACGGTTACGAGGGAGCCTCGCTGAACCGGATCCTGACGCTGTCCGGGATGAGCAAGAGTTCACTCTATTACTATTTCGACGACAAGGCGGACCTGTTCACCACCATGATCGAGCGCGCGCTCATGGCGCTGTTTCGCGAGGTCGGGGGGCTGGAAGCCGGGGCGCTGAGCGCGGAAACCTTCTGGGCGACCTTCGAGGACCGCTACCGCAAGAGCATCGCGGTGGTCGAGCGGGACGCCTGGCTCGTGCGCCTTGGCGGCCTGTTCTACCAGTTGCGCGGTTCGCCCAGGGCGGGGGCTTCCACGGACCGCCTGTTTCTGGCGGCGCGTCAATGGGTCGAGGAAATCGTGACGCGCGGGCAGGACCTTGGCGTGGTGAGGCGGGACCTGCCGCACTCGCTGCTGGTCGATGCCTCCATCGCCCTGATCGAGACCCTCGACTGCTGGGTCGTGGCCCATTGGGAGGCGTTGTCGGAGGCTGAAAAGGAGCGTCTGCCGGCGGAGCACATCGGCCTGTTCCGCCGCCTTCTGGCGCCCGAAGGAGCGCTGCGGTCATAGCCCACGCGCCGCCGCCGGGTAGGATTCCACGGTTGTTTTTGAATTGACTGACCGTCGGTCAATTGCTAGTGGGAAGGGCCGCCCGAAACCGTGCCAGCGAGTGTCAGCCAGCCGTCGCGCGCCTCCGCGGGCTGGCAATGGGGGCGTCCGTTTTCTCATGACCTCGTGTGGATACTCCGATGACTGAAATGAAACGTGCCTCGTCAGCCGCCAGACCGGTTGGTGTCGCGGCCCTGATTGCCTTTGTTCTTGTTTCGCTCAACATGCGCATCGCTTTTGGCGGGGTGGGGCCGGTGCTGCCCTACATGCAACTCGATCCGCTGGTCGCTGCGGCACTGACCGCGTTTCCTGCCTTGTGCATGGGGCTTTTTGCGCCGCTTGGTGCGGTGGCGGGGCGCCGGTTTGGCGAGGAGCGCGCGCTGTTTCTCGCCGTGCTCGCCCTGACACTCGGCATTCTGCTTCGTTCCATGAACATTGCCGGCCTCCTGGTCGGGACGATTGTCGCCAGTGGCGGTATCGCCGCGCTCAACGTCCTGATGCCCGTGTTCGTCCGTCAGCAGTTTCCGCCAGATCGCATCGGCGTGATGATGGGGCTCTTTGCCATGATGATGGCCAGCGGAGGCACCGTCATGGCGGCACTCGCCGTCCCTCTCTATGGTGTTTCGGGGGAGTCCTGGCAGATCACGCTCGGCGTCGCCGCCGTGCCGGCCGCGCTGGCCCTTGTGGCATTGCTGCCGCTTCTGGGAGCCTCGAGCCGGCCCGAGGGACTTGGGCTTCCCGTCCGACCCTGGCATTGGCTTCTCGCGCATCCGACCGTCTGGAGCCTGATAGGCTTCTTCAGCATCCAGTCGCTGGTGTTCTATGCGGTTCTCGCCTGGTTGCCGACGATCTATGTGTCGAGGGGAGCCGCGCCGGCGATGGGAGGGATCTACCTCGCGACCTGGCTGGTAGCCGTCACCGCCGGCAGCTTTCTCGGTCCGACGTTGGCCGCCCGCCGGAACGACCATCGTCGCTACATTCTTCTCAGCATACTGGCCTGCATTGCCGGGCTTGTGGGCGTGGTCCTCGCCCCTCTCGGGCAGGGGCTGTTCTGGTCGGCCGTTCTCGGTCTCGGCATGGGAGCGGGGCAGGGCTTGCCCGGCGTGCTCTACGCCAAGCGGACCGCCGACCATGCCCAGATGACCCAGCTCTCCGGCATGGTGCAGACGGTCGGCTATCTGGTCGCGGGCGTTGGTCCGACTATTGCCACGGTGCTGTATCGCTGGAGCGGTGGGTGGACGTGGCCGCTGGCTGTCTTCGTCATGCTGCTGGTGTTCAATGCCTTTGCCAGCTTGCATTGTGGTCGCGACCATGTGATCGCGATGCCTGAACGAGCGTGACGGTTGCTTCCCTATGCCCTGAGGGCTGCAAGGGCGCGCAGCGACCGGAGCGTGATCTGATCGGGGAAGGGCGCCGGCGGACCTGCCGCCGGCGCCTGCGGAAGGGACGGACATGACCACCACGACGACGAAGAGATCCCGGACCAAGCCGGCCGAGGTGCGCCGCGACGAACTGATGGATGCGGCACAGGCACTGTTCATGGAAAAGGGATTCGCGGCGACCAGCGTCGCCGAGATCGTCGAGGGGGCCGGAGTCGCGAAAGGGACCTTCTACACATATTTTCAGAGCAAGGACGAGGTGCTCGCCGCCTTGCGGGAGCGCTTCATCGAAGGGTTCCGCGACAGGGTCGCCGGGGCGGTCGATGCCTGTCACGGGTCCTGGATGGACAAGCTGGAAGCCTGCGCGGAGGCCTGCGTCAACGCCTATCTCGACGAGGTCGTCCTGCACGATCTCGTCTTCCACCAGTACCAGCCCGGCAATCGTGCGCTGAAGTCGGAAAACCCCGTCGTTACCTGTCTTGTCGGAATGCTGCGGGAAGGGGAGGGTGCCGGGGCTTGGCGCCTGGTGACGCCACGCCTGACGGCCGTGATGCTGTTCGGCGCCTTTCACGGTGCCGTCGACGAGGCCCTCTCCAGGGACGAGGCCGCCGACAGGGCCTCCCTGGTCGGCGCGGTCGTGCGGTTCTGGCGCAATGCGCTGACGACCGCCGCCTGAGCGGGTTTCACCGCTCGCCCCCGTCTCATCTACCCGCGGAGACCTTGCCGACCACATTGTGATCCGGTCCGAAGGGGAAGCCCGTGATGTTTTCCGCGCCGTCTCCGGTCACGATCAGGATGTCGTGCTCGCGGTAACCGCCGGCGCCCGGAAGTCCCTCCGGGATCATGATCATCGGCTCCATGGACACCACCATGCCCGGTTCCAGCACCGTGTCGACGTCCTCGCGCAGTTCCACCGACGCCTCGCGGCCGTAGTAGTGGCTGAGCACGCCGAAGGAGTGCCCGTAGCCGAAGGAGCGGTAGCGCAGCAGGTCGTGGGCGCGGTAGATCTCGTTGAGTTCGGCGGCGATGTCGCGGCAGCGCGCGCCCGGCCGGATCAGCTCCAGTCCGCGCCGGTGGACCTCGCAGTTGATCTCCCAGGGCTTCAGGTTCGCGTCCGGCACATGATCGCAAAAGAGCGTGCGTTCGAGCGCGGTGTAGTAGCCGAAGATCATCGGAAAACAGTTGAGCGACAGGATGTCTCCGCTTTCCACCTTGCGGTTGGTGACCGGGTTGTGCGCTCCGTCCGTGTTGATGCCCGACTGGAACCACGTCCAGGTGTCCATGAGTTCCGCGAAGGGGAAGCTGGCCGCGATCTCGCGCACCATGGCCCGCGTTCCCGCGAGCGCCACCTCGTGCTCGGCGACCCCGGCCTCGACCGCGCCCGCCACGGCCGCGCCGCCGATGTCGCAGATCCGCGTGCCCTCGCGAATGAGGGCCTGTTCCTCCGCCGACTTGATCGTGCGCAGCCGCATGGCGTCGCCCGCGATGTCGACGAACTCGACCTGCGGGAAGGCGGACTTCAGCCGCGTCATCGTGTCCAGGGTGACATGGTCGAACTCGATGCCGATGCGCCGCGCGGTCCCTGCAAGCTCGCCGACGGCCGTGAACCAGTTGTCCCGGTTCCAGTCGGTATAGGTCAGCACGTCGCCGTGGCTGCGTCGCCACGGCTGCCCGCCGTCGATGCCGGCGGCGATGACCGTCGTACGCTCGTGGTCGATGACGAGGCCGTAGCGCCGTCCGAAGGAGCAGTAGAGGAACCCGCTCAGGTAGCAGATGTTGTGATAGGAGGTGAAAAGCGCCGCGTCGATGTTCCGAGCCGCCAGCAGCGCGCGTATCCCCGCCTGCCGGCGGTCCATTTCCGCGTCCGAGAAGGGGTTCCAGCCCTTTTCGCCATTGTGCCAGCGCATGGTGGCCTGAAGGTCGAGATCCATGTCCGTTTTCTCCCGCCGTTTTCCGTTTCGGGTCCGTGAAACAAAAAAGGCGGGCCGGTTCGCAGATGGAACCGGCCCGCCAGGCCTTGCGTGCGATGTTCGCCCCGTCGGGTTCTCCCGGGCCCTGGGGGCGGGGACAACCTCCCGGTGACTGGCGTTCCGCCACCGGTCCGGAAAAAGGGAGGCGGGGCGAACCGCCATGAATTTCGGTGACCGCCGTTCGCCCGCGTCAGGCACGCGCTCGCGGCAATCTCGAACAATTCTGACTCAATTTTTGCAAAAAAGAAGCCCGGAATTGCGGCTGACAGGCAATTCCGGGCTTTTGGTGTTTGTCGGCGAAGGGCGGCCGGAGTGTCAGGAGGGCGAGAGCCCGCGAAGCCGCTCGGACCGCCGGCGCAGCAGTTCCAGCACCGTCAGCAGCGCGATGGAGATCGCCACCATCAGCGACGCGACGGCCAGGATCGTCGGCGAGATCTGTTCGCGCAGGCCGGTGAACATCTGCCAGGGCAGGGTCTTCTGTCCGGCCGAGCCGAGGAACAGCACCACCACCACCTCGTCGAACGAGGTGATGAAGGCGAACAGCGCACCCGACACCACGCCGGGAACGATGAGCGGCATCTGCACCTTGAAGAAGGTCGTGACCGGGTTGGCGCCAAGGCTTGCCGCCGCGCGGGTCAGGGACCGGTCGAAGCCGACCAGCGTTGCCGTCACCGTGATGATGACGAAGGGCGTGCCGAGCGCGGCGTGCGCGAGCACCACGCCGATGTAGGTGCCCTGAAGACCGACGCGCGAGTAGAAGAAATACATGCCGGCGGCGGAGATGATCAGCGGAACGATCATCGGCGAGATGAGCACCGCCATGATCGCGGAGCGGTAGGGCACATGGCTCTGCGACAGGCCGATGGCCGCGAGCGTGCCAAGCGAGGTGGCAAGGATCGTGGCTGCCGGGGCAATGGCGAAGGAGTTCCACATCGCCTGCTGCCAGTTCGGATTCGTGAAGAAGTCCGCATAGTGCTTGAGCGAGTAGCCGGCCGGGTCCAGCGCGAGCATTTCCTTCGTGAAGGTGAAGAAGTTCTCGGCGTTGAACGACAGCGGAACGATCACCATGATCGGAAAGATCAGGAAGAAGAAGATCAGTCCGCAGATGGTCCGGAACGAATAGTGCCAGACATGCTGACCGGTCGTTGCATAGGGCGGAAGAGCTGACATGTTTCTTGGTCTCCTCAGCCGAGCTTCACGTTATCGATGCCGACGATCTTGTCGTAGACATAGAAGAGCAGCAGGACGGCCGCGAGCAGGATGACGCCGAGCGCCGCCGCCAGACCCCAGTTCAGCGAGCTGGAGATGTGGTAGGCGATGCGGTTCGAGATGAAGATGCCGCTGGTGCCGCCGACCAGTTCCGGCGTGATGTAGTAGCCGATGGCCAGGATGAACACGAGCACCGCGCCCGCGCCGATGCCGGGAACCGTCTGCGGGAAATACACCCGCCAGAAGGCCGTCCAGTCGGTAGCGCCGAGGCTTTTCGCGGCACGCACGTAGGAGGGCGAGATGGTCTTCATCACGGAGTAGAGCGGCAGGATCATGAAGGGCAGCAGGATGTGCGTCATGGCGATGATCGTGCCGGTCTGGTTGTTGATCATCACCAGACGGCCCGCATCGCTGAGGATCCCGGTCCAGACCAGGAAGTCGTTGATGACGCCCTGTTGCTGCAGCAGCACCTTCCAGGCAGATGTTCGAACCAGAAGCGATGTCCAGAAGGGCAGCAGCACCAGGATCATCAGCAGGTTGGCCGAGCGCGCGGGCAGGGCCGCCAGCAGGAAGGCCACCGGATAGCCGAGCAGGATGCAGGAGAAGGTGATCGACAGCGACAGGAACAGCGTCCGGGCGAACAGGAACAGGTAGATCCGCTCGTCCTCGGGCTTGAACTCGATGCCGTCGGCCGTGAGCTCCATGTCGGCGGCGTTCAGGAAATAGCCGGAGGTGTAGGCCGGCGAATAGCGCTTGAGAACCGACCAGGTGCCCACGTCGCCCCAGTCGTCATCGATGTCGATGAACTGCGCCTTGTAGGGCTCCGCGTCGTCCATGCGGTCGACCCGCCGGCCGGTCTTGCGGAACAGGCTCGACATGCCCGACGCCTCGTAGTTGAGGCGCGAGCCGAGCCGCGTGTGGGTCTTTTCCTCGGCCGCGATGACGAGATCGTCGTGCAGGGCCTTGTAGACCGGCTCCCCGGGCAGTTCGCCCGAGGCCGGATCCCAGTTCGCGAGCGCCTCCACCGTACGCGGCAGGGTCTCCTCGACGATCCGGTTGTCGACGGACCGGAACAGCATGTCGGCGATGGGAAGCGCGAAGCTGAACAGGATGAAGAGCAGGAGGGGCGCGATCAGCATCAGCGAGCGCATCTTCTCCCGCCTGAGTGCCCGCGCCAGGCTCACCTTGAGCGGTGTGCCGTCGCGTGTGGTCAGGACTGTCTGACCTGTCGTGTCCCCGTTGGAGGCCGTTGTGTCGCTTGCCATTCCGCTGTCTCTGCCCCGGAAGTGTTCTTGGCGCCAAGGGCCCCTTGCGGGCCCGGGAAGCCTGGATGGCCCGTGTCCGGACCGGGAGTTTGACTGCCCGCGGCTGCAGGATCATCGCGCGTTTCGCCCTCTTGCCGGGGCCTGTCGCGGTGCGCGTTGGACAGCTTCATCATCATGCCCCGGGTCGAAGCTCCGGGGAGAGGCGGCGCGGGCGAGGGGCCGAAACGGCTTTCGTCCGCGCGCCGGTGTCGCGGCCGGACGGGAAGATCCCGTCCGGCGCTATGTCCGTTTCCGGATCAGCTGGCGAGCCAGGCCTGGAACTTGGCGTCCAGATCGTCGCGATAGTCCGCCCACCACTCGTAATTGTAGAGGAAGGTGTTCTTGGAGTTCGCGGGATCGGTCGGCATGTGCGGAGCCATCTCGATGCCGAGCTCGGCGTGCTTGCCGACGAGCGGGGCCGAGGACTTGCGGGCCGGGCCGTAGGAGATGTACTTCGCCTGGTCGGCGAGACGCTGCGTGTCGGTCGCGAACTTCAGGAAGTCCATGACCATCTTCTTGCGGTCATCCGGCAGGCCGGCGGGAACGATCCAGCCGTCCAGGTCGAACACCTGCGCGTCCCAGAGCATCTTGACCGGCTGGTCCTGCTCCTCGATCACCGAGAACAGGCGACCGTTGTAGGTCGAGCCGATCACGACCTCGCCGTCGGCGAGAAGCTGCGGCGTCTCGGCACCGGCCGACCACCACACGACCTGGTCCTTGATCGTGCCGAGCTTGGCAAGCGCGCGATCGACGCCTTCCTCGGTCTCAAGGACGTCATAGACCTGGTCCTTCGGCACGCCGTCGCACAGAAGGGCCCACTCCATGTTGTTGATCGGACGCTTCTCGAGCGAACGCTTGCCCGGGAAGTTCTCCAGATCGAACACGGCGCAGATGTCTTCCGGCTCCTTGCCGTTCCATTCCGCGACATCGGTGCGGTAGCCGAAGGTGGTCGAGTAGACGATCTGCGGGATGAAGCAGTCGGAAACCAGAAGGTCGCCGAAGTCTTCGCTCGCCGGCGAGCCGTCCGGAGCCTTGGCGAGAACCTCGTCCGCGTCGATCTCCATGGCGAGACCTTCGTCGCACAGGCGGATCGCGTCGGACGCGACCACGTCGACGAGATCCCACGTCACGTTGCCGGCCTCGTTCATGGCGCGCAGCTTGGCGACCGCCTCGTTGGACGACTCGTCCCAGATGAAGTTGATGTCCGGATGCTCCGCAGCATAGGGCTCGACGTACGCCTTGTTCTGCGAGTTCTGGTAGGCGCCGCCCCAGGACACGATGGTGAAGTCTTTGGCGCTGGCGCCGGCGGTCATCAGAAGCGACGCCGCGCCTGCGAGCAGGACAGTCTTGAAGGTCATGGAGTTCGTCTCCTTGCTTTGCTTGATCGCCCGGGCTGGCCCGGGTGCGAAGGCAACGCGGCGAAACCGCGTCGCCGAAGGGCGGGGCGCAAGACCCTTGCGCCGGGCCGCCCGTGTCGATCGCCGGTCTCAGTCGACCGGGTCGAGAGCCTTGCAGTCGGCGGCCGCCCACCCGATTTCGACCATCTGGCCGACGCTCAGGTCGCGCTTTTCGCCGCGATTGCGGACCTTGACGACAAACTCGTTGTTGCCGGCAACCGCCATGCGCACGCGGATGTGGTCGCCGAGATAGAT
>MDTG01336489.1_pt1 | contig 17766 bp, 17 predicted proteins | sample 811421 | NCBI WGS metagenome assembly MDTG01 (sample SAMN05326645, study PRJNA326480) | marine metagenome | isolation source: seawater | place: Pacific Ocean: South East | collected 2011 | reverse complement strand
GTCCACTAATTTTAATTGATTTTGATGGGGTTATAGTTGACTCTGCCCCAGAATGTTTTGAAACGACTTATCAAACAATTTTATTATTAAGTAATGAAGATAGTTTAAAGGAGTATTGTTCAATTAGAGAAATACCTAAACAGAAGTTAAAGTCAATCTTTTTAAACTATAGAGGAATAGTCAATCCACCAGAGCACTTCTTAACGTTAATGATTCTTGTAAAAAAATTAATTCTCGAAAAAAAAGAATTTAAACTAAGTTATCAAGAAATATTATTTGAGTTTAATCGATTAAATAAAAGATCTGATTTAAATTTTATTAAATTTAAAAAATATTTTTTTCAAAGTAGAAAAAAATATTTTCGTAAAATAAATAATTTTATTAGCATGAACAAGCCAACTGAATTTACTAATAAAGTGATAGAAGAATTTGGTTACAATTGGCCATTTTGTATTTTATCAGCAAAAAATGAAGAGATAATTAAATTATGGTTAGATTATTTTAATATTGAAGTGAAAGAAATATTAGGGAATAAAATTTTAGAAAAATTTAATTATAATAAATATAATGCAGTTAAGAACATTTTTTTTGCTAATAACAAAGAGAGAATTAAAGGTTTATTTATTGACGATTATGAAATGAATTTAGATCCTAATTTTAGCAAGCTTGGAATTGAAACCTATTTTGCAAATTGGGGATATGGAAAAAATATAAATCATAAAGTATCAATAGACGAAAAAGAGGCGATTATAAGAATTAAAAAAATATTAACTAAAAAAAGCTATTACGAGAATTAATCTGAGTAAAAAATATACATTCATAATTGCAGCTGCTGGTCAAGGTTCTAGACTCAAACCTTTAACAATAAAGACACCAAAAAGTTTGCTGAAGATTGGCAGTAAATCAATATTGAAGTGGCAGTTAGAATCGATACCAATCGAACACATAAGTGAGCTAATAATTATTGTAGGTCATGAGAGAGATCAAATTAAGAGAGAAATAGAAAATTTAAACTTAAGTTATAATGTTAAATTTATCTTTAATGACTTTTACAAAGAATGTAATTGTGGATATTCATTTTCATTAACAAAAGATATGATTAAGGGCCCAATTATTTATATTAACAGTGACTTAATTGTTAAGCAATATGATCTAATAAGGTTTTTTAATGATAGTCATAATGAATCCTTACTAGTAAATATTGGCGCCTCAAAGCATGACGATTTCTTGAAAGGTGATATAAAAAGAAATAACGAGATGATTTACTGGCCTGAACATGGTTATGGTGAAAACGGTAATTGTATAATTGTTGGTCCCTTCAAAATGACAGAAGATACTCATCGATTAATATGTGATGAGTTCGAATCACTTGCAGATCAGACTAAGAAGCAAATTTCTTGTTATGGCTTATTTTCAAAAGCTTTGCCGTACAAAAAGTTCTACGGAATAAATGTTTTGCTCCAAAATTTCTGGGAAATCGATACATTTGAAGATATTATCAAAGCTAGGGAAATATTAGGACAAACCGAGGAGTTTTAATGCAAATATTAATTGGTGGTGCCAGTGGAGTTGCAAAGTCTACACAAGCTATGCAATTTTGTGGAAATAATAATATTGTTCATAAAATAGGAAGCGGATTCATTAGAGAAATAGTTAGGCATTTTATTTCTAAAGAATCATCACCGGAGCTACATGAATACTCCTTTGGTGATTCAAAAAATTTTTCAATTCCATATGCTCTACTTAAAGAGCAAAGCAGACCTCTTGTGGATCCAACATTAAGATGTCTTGAAAGAGCAGAAAAAGAGGGAACATCGATTATAATTGAAGGTGTAAATATTTTGCCTTCGTTGTATAATAGTTTTACAACAAAAAATAAATATATTTTGTATGTTGAGTGCGAAAAAAAACACTGGGAAATGATTAATGGTGAAACGCATAAAGATCGAACAATTACTAAAGATCAATTTGTAAAAGTAAGGGCAATACAAGAATCATTTAAGAAAGATGCAAAAGATCACGAATGGAAATTAATAGAGTCCGTTAAAGAGCAATTATCGGATTATATAAACACAAATTAGAAGTTAAAATGAAAAAAATTGATATTAATTATAATGCTATAAACTTAGATGCAATTAAAAATCAAAAAATATCGATAATTGGATATGGAATTCAAGGTAGAGCACAAGCCTTAAATTTAAGAGATAGTGGTATAACTCCTTTTATAGGTAATATGGATGACAAATATTTAAAAGATGCAATAACAGATAATATGCATGTAAGTGGTATTTCTCAGGCAGCAAAAAATGCGGATATCATAATGATGTTAGTCCCCGACCAGAGCCAATCAGACGTATTTGAAAAAATTCAAGCTGGTAGTCCTAAGAGTGACTGTCTGATAGTTGTAGCGCACGGTTATTCAATTTATCATTCAAATATAAATATGCCAGATACTTACTCAATCGGAATGCTTGCTCCTAGAATGCCTGGAGCGCCTATAAGAGACGCATTTCTAAAGGGAGGTGGAATACCTGCTTTTTTTGACGTAGTGAGAGACAGAAGTGGAAATGCAAAAAACCAGCTTTTTGCACTCGCCCATGCAATTGGATTTACTAAAGGAGGTTTATATTCAGTGCCCTTATCAGAGGAGACTGAAATAGATTTATTTATTGAACAATTTTATTTACCGCTTGTGATTCATTCAGCAAGAATTGCTCATGATTTTCTTATAACGAAAGGACTTAATCCTTCTACAGTCTTAATGGAGTTATTTGCCTCAGGGGAAATAGGAGAATTATTGACTCGCGCAAGTAACGACGGCCTATACGAGACTTGGATGAATCATGCATCACCAACATGTAGATTTGGCATAAAAAGAGCTGTTGAAGAAAAATTACCTACAGAGCATATTAAAAAATATGCTGAGAGTGTATTAAAGGAAATTAGAAATGGTGATTTTAATAAAGATTTAATGAATGAAGGAAAAAATAACTATCGCTCTTTATTTGATTCAGAAAAAGAAAATATTGAATCCTCTTTTACAAGAAATTTTAAAATTAGTAAAAAATTATAAACAATTGTATACAAATTATTATGGTAAAAGATTCAATATTGATAACTGGTGGTACACGAGGAATAGGACTCGCAACCGCAATGAAATACGCAGGGCAAAATATAAATATTATTTTAACATATAAAAATAATTTAAATTATTCAAAAAAAGCAAAATTAAAGTTACACAAAGTTCATAAAAATTTTCAAATAATAAAATGTAATGCTGAGAAAAAGTCAGAATTAAACAAGTTAAGTTCCTTTATAAGGAATAATAAATTAAAAATTAAAACACTAGTTAATAATCAAGGTTCCACAAAATATATAAAAAAAAATATTAAAGACATTGATATAAATTTATTTACAGAAATGATGAATATAAATTTATTTAATCATTTAAAAATTATAAACCTAGTTTTGCCTTTCATGCAAAATGGTGGATCGATTATTAATGTGTCATCGATAGCATCCATAAATGGTAAAGGATCAAATATAGGATATTGTGCATCAAAGGCTGCATTAGACTCTGTTACCCGAAGTCTTTCTCACTCACTTTCTCCTAAAATAAGAGTTAATTCAGTATGTCCTGGACTTACAGAGACAGATATGACCTCAAAAGCACCTAAAATTTACCTGAAAAATCAAATATCTATTACCCCCATGAATAGGTTAGCAAGGTCAGAAGATATTGCAGATGCTATTTACTCTATAGCAGAACTTACTAATTTTATTAATGGGCAATGCATCGTAGTTGATGGTGGAAGAATGTTATACTAGAAATATGAAAAACTTATTAATAACAGGTGAGGCAGGATATATAGGTTCAGTATTATCTGCGCAATTAATTGAAAAAAGTTATAAAGTCAAATGCGAGGATAAACTAGATTTTGGTTCAGTATCATTAGAGTCACTTAAAAAAAATGATAACTTTGAATTTCACAATATTGATATTAATAATTTCAATGAATTTGAAAAAAATATTAAAAAATAAATAATGAATTCATTTCAGGTAACCAGTCTATGTGATTTAATTCAAACTACATATAACTCAAAGGAAGTAATTCCTTTGCATGCACCTATTTTTAATGGAAATGAAAAAAAATATATTGAAGAAACGATCGACTCAACATTTGTATCTTCCGTTGGAAAGTATGTTCAGGATTTTGAAAAAAATATTGCAAAGTTTGTTGGAACTAATTATGCGATTGCGACATCGAGTGGAACAACTGCATTACATATAGCACTATTAGCTTCAGGATGTACATCAGACTCTGAGGTATTAACGCAATCTTTATCATTTGTTGCTGGGTGTAATGCGATAAATTATTGCAATTCACATCCAGTTTTTATTGACGTTGAAAAAGATACATTAGGAATGTCTCCAGAAAGTTTAGAGTCCTTTTTACTTAGTAATTGTGAAATTAGAAATGATGGCAAATGTTGGAACAAAAAAACAAATCGAGTAATTACTGCATGTTTACCCACACATGTATATGGGTTCTCTTGTAGAATTGATGAAATTGAAAAAATTTGTAATAAATTTAATATTATTCTTATTGAGGATGCAGCAGAAGCTTTGGGTAGTTTTTATAAAGAAAGTCATCTAGGTACTTACTCAAGGCTGGCTATATTTAGCTTTAATGGTAATAAAATTATTACCACTGGCGGCGGTGGCATGGTTGTAACTAACAACGCAAAATTAGCAGAAAAAATAAAGCACCTTACAACAACTGCAAAAGTACCTCATAAGTGGGAATTTAATCATGATGACATTGGTTTTAATTACAGAATGCCAAATATTAATGCTGCCCTAGGTATTGCACAGTTAGAAAAAATTAATTTTTTTCTGGAAAGTAAGAAAAAATTATCGGTTACTTATAAAGAATGGTGCAATCAAAATGAAGTTAAATTTGTTGAGCCTATTAGAGGGTGTAAACCTAATTTTTGGTTAAACACAATAATTGTAAGCGATATTAAAGAAAGAAACTATATTTTAGAGGAAACTAATAAAAAATTTATAAATACCAGGCCTGCATGGAATTTACTTCATACACTTTCAATGTTTAAAAAATACCATGCAGAAGACATTCCTAATTCAATTTGGTTATTTGATAGAATTATTAATTTACCAAGCAGTGTAAACATATGAAGAAAAAAAATATATGTGTTGTCACTGGCTCAAGAGCAGAATATGGCTTGATTTACTGGACCTTAAAAGAAATTGAAAAATCAAGGCGATTACATTTAGATTTAGTAGTAACAGGAGCGCATTTATCAAGGGAATATGGAGATACTTCAAAACAAATAGAATTTGATGACTTTAAGATAAAAGAAAAAGTTAAGATTTTAAATCATAATAATAAATCTGAAGATATCGCAGCATCTATTGGTCAAGCAGTAAAAAAATTATCTAAAATATACCAAAAGTTAAGACCTGATATATTATTAATTACTGGGGATAGATATGAAATATTTGCAGCAGCTACTGCAGCAGTAGTAATGAATATTCCTATTGCACACATTCATGGAGGTGAGATAACGGAGGGAAGTATTGACGATGCATTTAGACATGCTATCACAAAAATGTCACATATACATTTCGCATCAACTGAAACATATAAGAAAAGAATTTTACAGCTTGGCGAACCTAAAGAAAATGTATTTAATTTTGGAGCTCCAGGAATTGAGAATATTTATAAACTTAATTTATTAAATAAAAAAGAAATTGAAAGTAAGTTGAGTACAAAATTTAATAAAAAAAATTTACTAGTAACTTTTCATCCACTTACATTAGAAAATAATCTTACTAAAAAATATTTTTCTAATTTATTAGCATGCCTTGGTAAGTTAGTTGAAACAAATTTATATTTCACCATGGCAAATGCTGATACAAACGGAAAAGTTATTAATGATTTAATTGCAAAATTTTGTAAAAATAAAAATAATTGTTTTAGCTATAAATCTCTTGGCCAAATAAAATATCTGTCATTAATGAAATTAGTCGATTGTGTTATTGGAAATTCATCAAGCGGTATAATAGAAGCTCCATCACTTAAAGTTCCAACAATAAATATAGGTAATAGACAAACTGGAAGGGTTAAGACTAAAAGTATTATTGATTGTAGTTATAAAATTTCAGATATAGAAAATGCAATCAAAATTTGTTTTTCAAAAAGTTTTTTGAAAAAAACTAGCTCTTATAAAAACCCTTATTATAAAAAAAATACTAGTATTAATATAGTTAAAACTCTTGAAGAGAAATTGACTACAAAAATTTTAATAAAAAAATTTGTTGACCTATAAAAAATGAAAAAAATATATGTTATCGCTGAGGCTGGAGTTAACCATAATGGTGATAAAGATATAGCTCTTAAACTTATAGATAAAGGTGTTGCTGCTGGTGCTGATGCAATAAAATTTCAAATATTTAAAGCAGAAAATCTTGCTACAGTAAATGCAGAGAAAGCTCTTTATCAAATCAAGACTTCAAAAACTAAACAAACACAAAAACAAATGTTAAAATCTCTTGAGTTTCCTTTTGAGACATATTTTGAATTAAAAAAGTATTGTGAAAATCTTAATACTGATTTTTTGATCACAGCTTTTGATCACGAGAGTCTAGAATTTATTATTAATAAGTTAAAAGTAAAAAAACTAAAAATTCCTTCAGGAGAAATTACAAATGGACCTTTTATACTTCAGCATGCAAGATCTGGCCTTGATATTATTCTATCAACTGGTATGGCTGACATAGTAGAAATAGAAAAAGCACTTTCGATAATAGCATATGGATATCTTAATATAGATAAAAAAAATAATATAAATACTGATGATTTTGATAAAGCCTACAAAAGTATTGATGGCCAAAAGAAATTAAGATCAAAAGTAACGCTTTTACATTGTACAACTGAATACCCGGCACCATTGGATGAATTAAATCTGAATGCTATTAAATCATTAAGTAAAAGATTTAAATTAAAAACCGGATACTCAGATCATTCAAATGGAATAATCGCATCTGTAATCGCATCTACCCTAAATATTTCAATTATTGAAAAACATTTTACTTTAGATAAAAATATGAATGGCCCAGATCACAAAGCCTCCTTAGAGCCGCAAGAACTTAAACTAATGATAGATAGTATAAGATCAACAGAAAATATTATGGGAGATGGAGAAAAAAAAATTTCGAAGTCCGAATTGAAAAATTTACATATTGCAAGAAAGAGTATAGTAGCTATCAAAGATATTAAGAAAGGTGAAAAGTTTACTGAAAAAAATATATCTTTTAAAAGACCTGGTTCAGGAATTAGTCCAATGAAGTATTGGGATATAATTAATGAAATTTCAAAAAAAGAATATAAAAAAGATGAGCTCATAAAATGAAAATAGGGTACTTCGCAGATGGACCTTGGTCACATGAAGCTTTGGAACTAATAAGTAAAAATAGTGATATGGAAATAGTCTTTATTGTTCCAAGATATGATGCACAAGATCCAATCTTAAAAAAGTGGGCAAAAAAACTTGGTGTTGATTATATTCCAATAAAAAATGTCAATTCAGATGACTCTATTAAAAAAATAGATAGCTATAAAGCAGACATACTTGTTTCAATGTCTTTCAATCAAATTATAAAACGACCGCTAATCAATTTAACAAAATACAAATTTATTAATTGTCATGCCGGTCAACTTCCATTTTATAGAGGGCGCAATGTATTAAATTGGGTTCTGATTAATGGAGAAGATAAGTTTGGAGTTACAGTTCACTATATTGATGAGGGAATAGATACGGGAGATATTATTATTCAAGAACTCAGTGATATAAGTGAAAATGATGATTATGCATCTATTCTAAACAGAGCAACAAAAATATGTTCACAACTACTCTATAAATCATTAATCAGTATAAAAAATTCATCAGTTAAACCAATAAAACAAAACTCTATTGATCATAGAGGAAGTTATTGCCGAAGAAGGATTGATGGCGATGAATGGATTGATTGGTCACAAAGCAGTAAAAAAATATTTAATTTTATAAGAGGAATAACCAAACCTGGTCCATATGCTAGAAGTACATTTGACAATAAATTAATTTTAATTCATAAGGCGGAGCTTATTAAAAATAGTGATTATATATATGAAGAAGATACAGGAGTTGTTTTAAATAATGACAGCGGAATTATTGTTAGAACTGGTGACTCATGCATTAAAATCACCGAATACTCTTTTGCAGATAAACTAAATAATACAACACATATTTCTCCAGGAAAAAAATTTATAAGTTAAATAATATGAGTTGGAAAAAAAATATTCTATCAAGTCAAAGTGATATTAAGAAAGTTATAAAAGTAATTAATGAATCGGAATTTAAAATTATTTTAATCACAGATAAAAATAAGAAATTAATAGGTACTGTTACAGATGGAGATATAAGAAGATGTTTTTTAAATCATTCTGCCTCATTAAATGATCCAATAAAAATGATTATGAAAAATAGTCCAGTAACTGCTTTAAGCAGTGAAGACGATAGTAGTCTTCTTATGAAAATGAAAAAATATAAAATTAGCTATATACCTATTATTAATAAAAATAAAAATCTAATTGGATTAAAAAGTTTTGAAGCTCTTATAGATGATAATAAGGTTGAAAATCCTGTTCTCATAATGGCAGGGGGTTTTGGCAAAAGAATGATGCCTCTTACGAAAGATACTCCTAAACCATTACTAAAAATCAATGATTTGCCAATATTAGAAATAATTATAAGAAATTTTTTAAGAGATGGATTCAGAAAATTTTATATATCTACTTATTATAAATCAAGGCAAATAAAGAAATATTTTGGAAATGGGAAAAAGTGGGGTGCAAATATTTTTTATATTGAGGAAAAATTACCTTTAGGTACCGCTGGGTGTTTACAGCTTATTCCTAGAAAAGATCTAAAGCTTCCAGTAATTGTCTCAAATGGAGATATACTTACAAATATTGATTATAAAAAGTTATTAAAGTCTCATATTAAAAGAAATGCACACGCAACAATTTGTGTGAGAGAGCAGATTATTAAATCTGATTTTGGTGTGGTCAATATAAAGAATGGACTGCTAACAAAAATTGAGGAAAAACCAGAAAGTAGAAATTTAATAAATGCTGGTGTTTATATTATTAATGGGGACTCAATTCCAAAAATAAAAAAAAATACATATATAGATATGCCTGAGATTTTAAATAAACTCGCAAGTAAAAAGAAAAAAGTTAATATATTTTTTGTATTCGAAAAATGGCAAGATATTGGCCATATTCATGAGTATAATAAAGCGATAGAATCATTCAAAAACTGATAATATACTTTTATGTCTTCTTCATCAGAATTTAAAGTTCCATCAAGAAATAATTTTATAGAAGACTTTTATTCAAAAATTGCTGGATTATTAACACCATTCTTTTTAAAAACGAGTCTGAGCCCTAATCATATTACAATAATATCTGGAATTTTTGGAGTAATTGGGTCTTTAATGCTAATAAATAATCAACACTCTTATTTAATAATTTCAGCGATCTTAATACAACTTTATGCGATCTTAGATTTAGTTGATGGTGATATTGCTCGAATAAAAAAACTTCAATCAACTTATGGAATGTGGCTAGATATTTTTTTTGATAAGTTGATTGATTTTCTTTTAATATTTTCACTTACTATTGGTGTTTTCTATGAAACGAAAGAATTTATATACCTAATTGCAGGACTTGGTATCATGGGTATCATCTTTTTTAATCAGTTTATAATGGTACTAAATGACACTTATTTTAAAATTTTTAGAGATAATAATACAGTTGAAGAATATAAAGTAACCTATAGCAAGTCTCACATTAAAAGACTGATATTTAGTGGTATTACATTATTTAGAAAGCATTTATCACTTCAACATAATACATTCCTTTTAATGGTTTCAATATTTGCTTTTTTTGATTTATTAAAAATTGGTATTACTTTTATTTTCTTTCACGGATTAATCTCATTAATACTAAGTATAATTATAAACTTTATTAAGTTAAGATAGTGATTTTATTACTCGAGTTGTAGTAAAGATCATTAAATATTATTTAAAATGTGCGGGTTTATTGGAATTGTTGGAAACAAAATTAATGTAAGTGATGTAAAATTCACTGCAGCATTAGACAATATTTATCACAGGGGTCCTGATCAAAGTTCGATTGATAAAGGTAAATATTGGATGTTGGGATTTAGAAGACTTAGCATAATAGATTTAAGCATTAATGGTTCCCAACCAATGAATGACCAAAGTAATTCTATCTCTTTAGTTTTTAATGGAGAAATATATAATTATAAGGAATTAAGACTTAAATTAAAAAATGCTGGTTACATTTTTAAAAGTGAAACTGATACTGAGGTCCTTTTAAACCTCTATATGCACTATAAAGGCGATATTCAAGAAGTTCTAAAGGTTTGTAATGGTTTCTTTTCATTTGCGATCTTAGATAAGAATAATAAAAAAATTATATTTGCTAGAGATAGATTGGGTGTAAAGCCTTTGCACTATTATATTGATAATGAAAACATAATATTTGGATCAGAAATAAAAGCAATAAAGCCCCTAATTAATAATAATCTCGAAATTTCAAATAATGCAATTTCTGCATATTTAAGATTAGGTTTTATTCCACCATGGGAAACAGCATATGATAAACTTAATACTTTACAAGCAGGCCATTGGGCAGAATGGAATATTAATGAAAAAAAATTAAAAATAAAGAGATATTGGACACCTAAAGCAAATATAAATGAAAATTATTATTCAGATGCAGAGTGGAAAGAAGTTCTTAAAGAGACATTAATTGATGCGACAAAAATAAGATTAAATGCAGATGTTCCTGTTGGGATTTTTTTAAGTGGAGGAATTGATTCAAGTCTGATAGCAGCATGTGCCTCAAAAAAATTTGGAACAGAAATAAAAGCACATACTGTAAAATTTCCATCATGGAGCAATGATGAAAGTGAGCTATCAAAATTAACAGCAGATAAACTTGGAATTGATTTACAAGTGCATTGTGCAGATGACATAACACTAAAAGATATTAGGAATACTATAAGTCATTTCGATCAACCTTTTTCGGATCCATCAGCTATATCTACGTCATTAGTATGTGAAAAGGCAAAGTTAGACTCAACAGTAATTCTAACAGGGGACGGTGGAGATGAAATGTTTGCTGGTTATAGAGAGTATCCAAGATTGAGTAACTATAGTGTTATTAATGCATTTCCAGACCATATACTTAAATTATTTTCAAATTTATCAAAATTTTCAAATAAATCTAAAATAGGAAGAATTTTAAGAAGACTATCCCTGGATAAAAAGAATAGGGCTTATTGGACACATATTTACCCATTTGAAAATGAACTTGATGATATATTAATTGGCGATTTAAAAAAAGTATTCGAATTCAAACCAACTAAAATTGAGTCAATTATTTCATCTAATTTAATAGAAGGTAATTTGAGGAAAGCACAAATTGCAGATATATCATGTTATTTAGTTAATAATGTTCTGCGTAAAGTCGATAAAATTAGCATGATGCATTCATTAGAGATAAGATCTCCATTTTTAGATTATAGAATAGTAGACTTAGGCTTATCTATGCCATCAAGATTAAAAATTTTAAATAATATAACGAAAAAAATTTTAAGAGATATTGGCACTGAATGGTTACCACCTCAAATATTAAATGCACCTAAAAAAGGCTTTGGAATTCCTCTAGAAAAATATTTATTTAAAAATGGAAAAATTTGTACTGAGGTAAATGATCAAATTTCTACACTAGGCAAATATGATATTTTTTCAATGAAATCAATAAAAAAAATTATAGATAGCAATAATATATCTAATTCACATTTAAGAAATCTTTACAAATTATATTGCTTAAGCATCTGGTATAATAAAGTATGAAAATTACTTGCTTTATTGATGATTTAAATCCTGGAGGTGCTCAAAGACAAATCTGTTATTTAGCAAAATTACTTAAAGAGAAAGGACATGAGGTTACTATTCTTACTTACTACGGTAATACTTTTTATAAAAAAGACATTGAAAAGTTCAATATAAAATATTTTTCTATCGCAAACGAAATTAAAATAATAAAGTTTTATAAAGTTATTAAATTTCTTAGAAACTATAACCATGATGTTGTTATTGCATATTTAAGAAATCCATCATTATTGGCAGAGATTGCTTCTATTGGAAAAAAAAAATGGAAATTAATTGTTTCAGAGAGAAATGCATACATAAATAACGACTTTTTTAAACTCTTCATTAGAAGAATTTTTCATCTATTAGCTGATCATATAGTTGTCAATTCTAAAACAAATAAAAAACTCCTTAACAAAAATGCACCATGGCTTAAAAAAGTAAGCACAATTTATAATTATGTTGATTTAGATTTTTTTAAACCAACTAATAAAAGTTATCAATTTAATAAAATAATTTTACTTGGAGTAGGTAAATACAATTATCAAAAAAATATTAATAATTTAATTGAGGCAATCAAAATAATAAAAAATAGAAACTCATCAATTGACATTAAATTAAATTGGGTTGGAGATACTCTTGTAAGTGAGCAAAAAAATAAACTAATTCGCGATTTAAGAGATAAGATAAAAAAATATAATCTTGATAGTGAAATAAGTCTATATCCTGCAACTAACGACATAATTAATCGATACAGAGAATCTTCAGCGCTAATATTGCCATCATTTTATGAGGGCCTTCCAAATGTTGCGTGCGAAGCAATGTCTGTTGGCCTTCCTTTATTATTAAGCAATGTATGCGATAATAGTAACTTAGTTGATAATAATAAAAATGGTTTGCTATTTAATCCAAATGATCCAGAAGATATCGCAGACAAAATTGTTAATTTTGCGAGTCTAAACAGTAATAAAAAGTCAAAAATGGGATTTCACAGTAGAGAAAAATCTTTAGAAATGTTTAACAGTATGAAATTTATAGATAAGTATTTAAAAATTATAAGTTTTAACAATAAAGTTAAGAAATGAAAATTGAATATATTACAATGAGTTTTCCAGTACCAACACAAACATTTACGTCTTTTGATATCAAAGCTATGAAGGATAAAGGCAATAAAGTAAGCGTCTATAGTTTAGGGCCGAAACATAAAAAATATAAAAATTATGTTATAAATATTTCAACAATGAATAAGTTTAATAGTTAATTGTCAAAAAAACTCAATATATGGATTCTTCAAACAGGAGAGCCTATTCATCTTGATAATGAAATGCCAAGACCAATGCGTGGAATGAACTTAGCTAATAAATTAGTCGAGCTTGGACATAATGTTAATTTTATTTCAAGCACATTCTATCATCAAAAAAAAATTCATAGACCTAATAAAAATGCAGTAAATAAAATTAACTCTCAATTAAAAATTACATTAATCGATAGTCCAGGCTATAAAAAAAATATTAGCTTAAGTAGATTCTATGACCACATGATAATGGCTTATAATTTAAAAAAATTTTTAGACCATACTTTAGAAACTCCTGATGCGGTATTTATAGGTTATCCACCTATAGAAATATCATATGTGATGAGTAGATGGCTTAAAAAAAAAGGAATACCCTTCATACTAGATATAAAAGATCAGTGGCCAGATTTCATATTAGATGCATTTCCGTATTTAATAAAAGTTTTTGGAAAACTTATATTATTACCATACTACTATATGGCTAAAGAAACTATAAATAATGCTAATGCTGTAACTTCAATGTCAGAATCATTCATAGACTGGAGTAATAAGTTTAAAAATATAAATTCTGATTACAAAAGTTTAGTATTACCACTCGTACCATCCCAAGATGTTTATTTAGAAGATGAAATTGCCTATGCTGAAAAATGGTGCGATGATATTGGAATTGATAAAGGCGGTATGATCAATATTCTTTTTATTGGATCACTTTCAAAGGTTTTTGATTTTAATACAATAATTAACTGCGCTAAAAGAATAGAACCAATAAATAAAAAAATTAAATTTATAGTATGCGGTAAAGGAGAATTAGAAGAACCACTTCGGGAAAAGGCTAAGCATCTATCTAATCTAGTCCTAACAGGGTGGGTTGATCGAAATAAAATTAATGCAATTGCTGCAAGATCTTATTTGGGGATTGCTCCATATAGAAATATTAAAAACTTTAGAGACAATATCCCAAATAAAATTATTGATTATGTTTCACTAGGACTGCCCATAATTTCACCACTACAAGGAGAAGTTGAAAAATTAATTTCTGATAAAGAAATCGGAGTAATTTATACTGAAAAATCAGATAATTCCTTGATGGAGGTAATATTTGATCTTATTTCTAAAAAGAATTTAAGAGATAAGCTTTCAAGCAATGCAATAGAGCTATACAACTCAAAATATAGCTATAACTATGTGTATGGAAAAGCAGTAAAGTTAATTGAGGAAGTTTATGTTCTTAATTTAAATAGTAAGAATTAGTATATATCCGATGAATATAATTAATAACATAAGAAAAAATCCAAATATAAAAAAATTATTATTAGTTTTAATCGATTTTTTTATACTTAGCATATCCTTAAGTATTTCCTTTTTAATAAGGATTGGAGAATTTTTTTGGACTCCAAATGAAAAATTCTTTTTCACATACCTATTGCTAATTTCATTAATATATTTTTTCTTTTACGGCCTATCTCTTATCTTCGGTTTTTATAATATTGTAGTAAGATATGTTGACCTAAGTACTATTTTCTTAATTTCTAAAATTGTTATTATTTTAAGTATTCTGTGGGGAGCTTTAGTCTTATTCTTTTCAATACCTGGGTTTCCTAGATCCATGATAATTATATACCCTACAGTAATAGCAATTTTATTTTTTCTATCAAGGAAAATACTTCAATTTATTGTCACCCATGACTCATTAAATGATGAATTTACAGAAAATTCATTAAACAAAAAAAAAGTTACTATTTATGGAGCTGGGTCATCTGGTACGCATTTAGCGCAAGCATTAATTCATTCAAATAAATACAAGATTATTAATTTTATTGATGATGATGTAAAAAAAATTGGTAGAAATATTTTTGGCATTAATATTATTAGTTTTAGTTACTTTCTAAAAAATTCAGTTCCTAACTTTGTAGATGAAATACATTTAGCTTTGCCAAGAATTAATAGAAAAGAGAGAACAGATATTTTAACTAAATTAAGTAAACTCAACATCCAAATCAGAACACTTCCACCTTTAAACGAATTATTAAAAGGCGATTTAAGCAACATTAAGATTCAGAATTTAGATATTGAAGACTTATTAGAGAGAGATACTGCAATTTATAGTAATGATATTTATGAGAAAATATTTAATGAAAAAGTTGTCTTAGTGACAGGTGCTGGAGGCAGTATTGGAAGCGAATTATGTAGGCAAATTATCAATCAAAAACCAAAAAAACTAATACTTTTTGATATAAGTGAGTACGCTATTTATAAAATTCAACAAGAATTTGATAATAAGAAATTAAATAATGAAATAGAAATTATTTATCTGATTGGTTCAGTTCAAGACTCAAAAACTGTAGAAAGTATTATTAGTAAATGGAGACCAAATACTATTTACCATACAGCAGCATACAAACATGTTCCGATTGTTGAGAATAATTTTGAAGAAGGTTTCAAAAATAATGTTCTCGGAACTCTTGAATTAGCAATGAGCTCAGTCAAGCACGACGTTGATGATTTTGTCTTAATTAGTACTGATAAAGCTGTAAGGCCAGCAAACATAATGGGACTTACAAAGAGATTCTCAGAATTAATTTTGCAAGGCATTACAAATGAGTACTCAATTGAAATCGCAGACAGAGAAGGAAAAATGCATCTATATCCTAATAACACAAACTTTTCTATAGTTAGGTTTGGAAATGTTTTTGAGTCTTCTGGATCTGTTGTTCCATTGTTTAAAAAACAAATTAATGAAGGTGGACCAATAACTATTACGCACAAGGATGTGACAAGGTATTTTATGACTACAAAAGAAGCATCACAATTAGTCATATTGGCGGGGTCCTTTAAAAATAAGTCAAATCCATCCTTAATTTATTTATTAGATATGGGTCAACCCATTAAAATTTATGATCTTGCAAAAAAAATGATAATTCAAAATGGTTTAAGAGTTAAAGATGAAAATAATAAAGATGGGGATATCGAAATTAAATTTATCGGATTAAGACCAGGTGAAAAAATTTTTGAGGAATTACTAATTTCTGGAAAATTAGAAAGAACTCATTATGAAAAAATATACAGGTCTGAGGAGCCGTTTAAGAAATGGCATGACTTGCAATTAAATATAAAAGAATTAGAAAAATTGTTTAACGATAATAAAAATTTTATTTCATTGCTAAAAAAATCTATAAGATAAATAAATTATTTTATTTATTATAATTTTTAAAATTATAATTTTTTAATTTCATAATAGTTTCAGTATTTAAAAAATCGTAAATATCATCAATATCATAATTTTGATATTGTTTACAAAGATAAAAAGTTTGTCTTTTAGTATAGAAAGTTTTTTCTTTAAGCAGAGAATTCGCTTTGACAACAAATCCTAATCCATTCGGATAATATAAATTTTTAAATAGTTGTCTACGAACATTAATATCAATATTTCTATTGAATGGCAAAATAGACTGTCCAGATATTTTTTTTATTAATGAGGGGTTTTCTCTACATTTCCCGACACTTACTATTGAATCATAACTTTTCTTATTTTTTTCAAGTTTAAATATTAAATTATCAAAATCTTTTCTATCCCTTAAAGGGGAGGTAGGTTGTGCTAAAACTATATATTCATATCTCTCAGAATATTTTTTATTCAGAAAATTTATCATATGTCTTACAACCTCAAAAGTTGATGTTGAGTTTTTAGATAGGTATTTTGGTCTTATATAAGTAGGCTTTATACCATGTTTGGATGCTATATTTATTATTTGCTTGCAGTCTGTACTAACCACTGTCTTATCAATATATTTAGAATACTGGCACTGTTTAATAGTCCAGCTTATAAGAGGTTCTCCATAAATAGATTTAATATTTTTTTTCTTTAGACCAACACTTCCTTTACGAGCAGGAATTATTGCTAAAACTTTAGAACTATTAATCATTATAAAAAAATTAATTTAAAGTACTAACAAATATAATAATTTTTATTACATTTATTTTTGAATATATATTATACAATTCTTTTAACAATTAATTAATTTTTTTGAGATAAGTAATTATGAATGTAATTAATGTTGCTATAGTTGGAGCTGGCTACATGGCTGAAGAATACCTTAAAGTGTTATCTGATATTAATGAATTTAATATAGTAGGGATTAGTAGTAGAAATATTAATAGATGTTACAGTCTCAAAAAAAAATTTAAGAGCTTAAAGGTTTTTGAAAACATAGACATAATGTATAATGAAACTAAAAGCGACTTAGTAATTGTTTCCTGTTCAGCTGAGTCAACGAGAATGGTCGCAGAGACTGTTACAAAGTATCCTTGGATAATATTATTTGAGAAACCTATTGGTTTAGGAATTAGAGAATATGAGGAAATAATTGAAATTTGTAAGAACAGATTTTCAAAAGCATACGTCGCTTTAAATCGCAGATATTATAGTAGTACTGAAAGAATG
>MDTG01238515.1_pt1 | contig 17766 bp, 17 predicted proteins | sample 811421 | NCBI WGS metagenome assembly MDTG01 (sample SAMN05326645, study PRJNA326480) | marine metagenome | isolation source: seawater | place: Pacific Ocean: South East | collected 2011 | reverse complement strand
GTGTTTGATATCATAAGCAACCTTGAGAATTATGCGGTAGAAGTTCAACTGTGCGATCCTTTGATAAAACAAGAAGAAATAGAAGAGAGATATAGACCAAAATTTAAAAGTCTAGATGATCTAGCTCCTGCAAAAGTAGTGGTTTACGCTGTGCCTCACCGGGAATTCCAAAGATTAGGCTGGTCCGGTCTTGTTGATGGTTCTTTATTGGATGGCCCTAGCACGGTTCTTGACGTCAAAGGCGCCTTGCCAAAAGAAGGAGTGCCGAAAGGGGTGAAAGTGTGGAGACTTTAGTTACATGCGAGTAGCTATGATTGGGTGTGGATATGTTGGCTTAGTATCAAGTGCGTGCTTTGCGGAATTCGGAGCAGAGGTTACCTGTATAGACCACGACAAAGCAAAAATAGAAAGTTTAAAAGCATTAAATATGCCCATCTATGAGCCAGGTTTGGATAGTCTTGTATCGCGTAACCTCGAGGAAGGACGGTTGGTATTTTCCTCCCACATCGAAAGAGGAGTAAGAGAAGCTGATTTGGTCTTTATAGCGGTTGGCACTCCTTCGCGAAGGGGTGATGGAAGCGCTGACCTTACATACGTCTATGAGGCGGCTACCCAAATAGCTAAAAATTTAGAGGGCTATACGGTCGTGGTAGACAAATCAACTGTACCAATTGGGACTGCTAGAAAGGTGTTTCAACTTATCGCTGAAACTAATGCAGCTGCCGATTTTGATGTTGCGTCTAATCCGGAGTTTCTAAGAGAGGGTGCAGCTATTTCTGATTTTATGAGGCCTGATAGGGTTGTTTTAGGGGTAGAAAGTGAGCGAGCAAAATCTCTGTTAACTGAATTGTATCGGCCTTTGAATCTTCGAGAGACACCCATACTCGTCACTGATCTAGAGAGCGCTGAACTTATAAAATATGCATCTAATGCTTTTTTGGCAACAAAAATTAGCTTTATTAACGAGATGTCGTCTTTGTGTGAGAGTGTTAATGCAGATGTACATGCGATCGCGAAAGGAATGGGCATGGATGCAAGGATAGGATCGAAGTTTCTTCATCCAGGGCCGGGTTATGGAGGCTCTTGTTTTCCCAAGGATACTAGGGCACTACTTAATACTGCTTTAGAATACGGAAACGAACTAAAAATAGTGAGAGCCGCGGTCGAAGCAAATGTCGCCCACCAGGATAAAATGGTGGCAAAAATTCGGCAAGCGGTCGGTGGGAGTGAAGCAGGTAAAACATTGGCCGTTCTTGGCCTGACTTTTAAACCAGAAACCGATGATATGAGAGAGTCCCCCGCTCTTAAAATTTTGCCTCAACTGGTTCAAGGGGGAGCAAACATAGTTGCTCATGACCCGAAAGGGCTCGAGACAGCTAAGCGCCTTCTGCCCGAAGAGGTGATCTATTGCTCGGTTCTTGATAATGTTTTTCAAGATGCGGACGCTATAGTCATTTTAACTGAATGGAATGTTTATAGAGCCCTGAATTTCGAAAAAATAACGAGTCAAATGAGAGGTCGGGCTCTGATAGATTTGCGCAACATTTACGAGCGAGAGGCTGTTGAAAAGGCAGGCTTTCATTATTATTGTGTGGGGCGATAGTTTCATGAAGCTTGCTATTTTTCTTTTTAGCAAAAACATTATAGTTTCGGCTCGATAAAAAAATGGGAGCCTAATGAACGATCCCAGCAAGGCTCAAAGCTTTTGTCCAAAAACAAACAAACCTATTGTTTTATTTTTAGTTGCTGAAGCAAAATACTTCCTATCGCATAGGCTGTCTTTGGCTCAATCTGCGAAAGCTGAAGGCTATCATGTTATAATAGCTACTAGTAACCCCAGCAAGCTTGGAGCTGTAAGAGGCAGGTTCATGGTTGTAGAAATACCCTTCAATAGGTCGATTGGGGGGATCCGCGAAGAAGTTTGTATTCTTTATCAACTTCAGGAATGTATAAGAAAAAACAGGCCTGCTATAGTGCACGCGGTCTCCTTGAAAATTTCTATTTTAGCTGCGCTTTGTATGTGGCGAATTAGGGGTAGCACTCTTCTTTGTGCATTCACGGGTTTGGGTCATTTATTTACCTCCAGCAAGGTTAGGGCAAAGTTATTAAGATTCATTGTCCAATTAACGCTGAGGATCCTGCTATCTAACCAAAGATACTGGGGGGTTGTACAAAACAGGGAAGATTTAGAGCTAATGCGAAGAGTCCGGGGGGAGGGGCATACCCGATTGTTGATGGTACCTGGATCTGGCGTAGACATCGAATTTTTCCCTTACTCGAAGCTTCCAAATAGTAAAGCAGTTAAGGTCTTGTTTCCAGCGCGGCTTTTGACAGATAAGGGAATTCTGGAGTTTGTTGAGGCAGCAAGGAGCATAATTTCTCGGCGAAGCGATGTGGAGTTTGTGATCGCTGGGGGGTTGGATCCCGCAAATCCCACAGCAATTTCCCAAAGTGAGGTCGAAAGCTGGATTAAAGAGGGCGTAATTGATTGGGTGGGTGAAGTTCAAGACATGCGTCCCCTATATCAAGGAGCCACAATTGTGTGCCTACCCTCTTATCGTGAAGGGCTTCCAAAATCTTTATTGGAGGCTGCATCATCAGGTAGGCCGTTAGTAGCCACGGATGTCCCTGGGTGTAGAGAAATTTGCCGACCTGAAGAAAATGGTCTTTTAGTTCCAGTAAAAGATTCGACCTCTCTTGCGCTAACCTTAGAAACTCTATTGGATGATTTAAAGCTTTGTGAACGGCTAGGTCAGCAGGGTAGAAAATTAGTTGAGTCAGAATTCTCGGAGTACAGGATTAATAATCTCTATCTGGATTTGTATAAGCGAATGATCGTCGGTTGAATATCCAACGGGCCACGAGAAGAAGTAGGTTCGATAACATTCGTTCTAGGGTGGTTTTCCTCTGCGGATGTGAGTAGGATAAACGTCGAAATTTCTTTCTACTGCAAAAAAACCACCTAGTATGCTAAATGATTTTTACTTTCACTTTTGTTTTTCCTTTGTTTTGGGATCGTCTTTGACATATCTCGCGTTTAAATTTCTAAGCAGGCTAGGCTTTATAGATTCCCCCAATTCGCGTAGTCTGCATGTCGATCCCACCCCGACAAGTGGGGGAATAGCAATTTGTTTGAGTCTTTGGGTATTATTAAATTATTCCCCCATTATTCTTCAAGAGCTATACCCCTGGCTTCTAGCCACCTCAGCATTCTTTGTTTTAGGTTTAGTAGACGACTATAGATCAAGGACGGTGTTTTTTAGGTTAACTTTTCAGTTTTTAATAGGATTAGCATTGATTTTTTGGGTCCTTCTTAACCAGAAAAGTCAAATAGAAAATCAGTTACTTTTTTATTTGGCCACTCTTTTTCTCGCAACTATTCTGGTTGCTACAGTAAATCTGTTCAACTTTATGGACGGTTCTGACGGCTTAGCGGGAGTACAATCTATAATTTATTTTTTGTGTTTCACTCTTGTATTCGATTTATTAGGTCTTCTCTCTTTATCCCTATTAGCGCTTAGCATGAGCGGAATTGTTCTAGGTTTTATGATTTTTAATTGGCCACCTGCGAAGATATTCATGGGAGACTCTGGAAGCTATCTTCTAGGCTCTTTGCATTTTGCTTTTGGGTGCTTCTACTGTCTTTCTGGCAATGGTGTTTCCTTTCCTCTTATTTTAGCCGCTCCTTTTTTATGTGATTCAGTTTTGACTTTGATATATCGTTTTTTTTCCTCCGAAAACTGGTGGAAAGCGCACAGAGGGCATTGCTATCAAGTTTTGATAATGAACGGAATGCTACCTCGGAATCTAGTTTTGGGTTTTATTGCGATACATTTAACGTGCACTATACCTTTGGCTTTTTTATCTTTTGCTTATCCTGACTTTTCATTGTATTTCGTGTTAGTAACGTATTTGGTGCTTTCCTTTATCTGGTATCATTTAAAGAAAAAATATGTCGAGGCGAGCTAATTTAGAATATGGCTAAAAAATATTCGAAATTGATAATTTTTTTTCATGACTTCCTTGCTATTGTCTCGGCATGGATATTGTCCCTATTAGCAAGGTTTAACTTCGAGTTTCCTCCGAATGACCTTCTAAAAGCCGCTATCGCTGCTTTGCCCATGGTGCTACTGGTCCAACTGATTGTGGGTGGTTATTTTGGACTTTACCGTGGTCTGTGGCGGTTCACCGGACTTCTTGACCTTTGGAATTTATTGAAAGCGGTAGGATTAGGAACCATCGTCATCTTTACTGGTTTATTTGTTTTTAACAGGCTCGAATATATACCGAGGTCAACTATAGTTCTTTATCCGATTTTTTTGGTCCTTCTGTTAGCTGGGCCAAGACTCGTTTACAGGGTTTTAAAAGACGGAGGAAACATAGGTGTTAGTGGAACTTCAGGTAAGAAATCGCTCATTGTAGGCGCAGGCACTGCCGGTGAAGCAGTCGTTCGAGAAATGAGGAGAGAAAAGGAGTTCATGCCGCTAGGAATTGTTGATGATGATAAGAAACTTTTAGGAGCTAGAATTCATGGCGTGCCAGTTTTGGGGTCTGTAGAGGATCTCCCCGTTTTGGTTCAAAAAATGTCTGTTGACCTTATTGTTATAGCCGTACCCTCCGCTTCTGATGCAGAAATGCAGAGGATTTTTGAAGTATGCAATAAATCAGGTGCAGGTTCCCTTACCCTACCGAAGATAAACGATATCGTTGAAGGGAAGGTGGCTTTAAGGGAAGCTAGAGCACTCTCGATAGATGATTTGCTTGGAAGAGCGCAAGTATCGTTAGATTGGTCTGCTATTAACAAAAATATTAAGGGCAAAAAAGTATTAGTTACTGGGGGGGGAGGCTCTATTGGAAGTGAGTTATGTCAGCAAATCTGTACTTTAGAACCCTCTAATTTGGTTATACTTGACCAGAGTGAATACAGCTTATATCAGCTGGAAAAGGATATTAGAAAGCTATATCCAGAAATCTCCGTGGAGTTTGTGCTCGGTGACATTTGTGATTCGGTGAATGTGGCGGGCGTCTTTGAAGAATTTTGCCCAAATATTGTTTTCCATGCTGCGGCCTATAAACATGTGCCAATTTTGGAACGCCAGGTGAGTCAGGCCGTTCAGAATAATGTCATTGGAACTAAAGTTTTAGCAGAGTGCGCGGTGAGAAATAAGGTGGATAGCTTTGTTCTAATATCTACTGATAAAGCAGTAAGGCCCACTAGTATAATGGGTGTAAGTAAACGGTTGGCTGAACTGTATTGCTTGCATATGAATACATTAGCGTCGACAAAATTTATTACGGTTCGATTTGGTAATGTCCTAAATTCTGCAGGTAGCGTTGTTCCATTATTTAAAGAACAGATTGATCAAGGTGGTCCAGTAACGGTTACTCATAAGGATGCAACTAGATACTTCATGAGCATTCCAGAGGCATGTCAACTAATACTAGAGGCCTCTGCAATGGGCAGTGGTGGAGATGTTTATGTGTTGGATATGGGAGAACCAGTATCTATTATTTATTTGGCAGAACAAATGATAAAACTCTCTGGTAGTAAACCTGGCAAAGATATACAAATTATTTACACAGGACTGAGGCCTGGTGAAAAGCTAGAAGAGGAACTTTTCTTTAGTGACGAAAACTTGAGACAAACTGGGCATGAAAAGCTTTTGCTCTCTAACGCGTCTAATGGGTGTGATGATAGAATTTCATTAATTTTAGCCAATCTGGAAATGAGCGTCGCTGCAGGGGACGTAGAAGAAATGAGAAAAATAATGAAAGGTTTTGTTGAGGTTTAATTAGAATAGCTATTCGAGCAGTCGGAGACTATATAAATGCTTAACGTAAAGAAAGTGGTAATCCCCGCGGCTGGATTGGGTACTAGATTCCTTCCTGCTACAAAAGCAAGCCCCAAAGAAATGCTGACAGTGGTTGATAAGCCATTAATACAGTTTGCCGCTGAGGAAGCTTTGGATGCGGGAATTAAAGAACTGATTTTTATCGTTGGCAGAAACAAAAATGTTATAGAAGATCATTTTGGTAAGTCTAGCGAGTTAGAATCGGAACTGGAAAAGAAAAATAAAACAGAGAGCTTAGAATTACTTAAGCAGGTCGTTCCTGAGGGTGTAACTTGTGCGTATATCCGACAGGCAGAGCCATTAGGATTAGGCCATGCGGTTCTTTGTGCTGCATCAGCCATAAAGGACGAAAACTTTGCTGTTTTGTTGCCAGATGATTTGGTTAAATCCGAAAGTCGGGGGTGCTTAAAACAGATGCTTGAAGAGTTTGAGGAGGGCATTGACGCAATTTTAGCTGTCGAGAAAATTTCATTGAGCGAGTCGGAGAAATATGGAATCGTCGATCCGGGAACGCAGCGTGGTCGGGTTATAGATGTCAATGGAATCCTTGAAAAACCACTAGCGAAGGATGCTGCCAGTGATTATGGTGTGGTAGGTCGCTATATTTTCACTCCTAAAATTTTATCTTTTTTGAGAGATTTGCCAGCCGGGGCTGGAAATGAAATTCAGCTGACGGATGGAATCGCAAGTCTGATTTCTAATTCGAAGGTTAAAGCTTACGAGTTTGAGGGGGTGCGGTATGATTGCGGATCTAAACTAGGCTTTTTAAAAGCCAATGTTGATTACGCCGTTGAGCATCCAATAATAGGGAGTGAATTTAGGAATTGGTTAAAGGGAAGGACACAATAAAAGCCGTTGAGATGAACGAGCAGTCTAATCTTTCAGCGAGAATGGGTTGAAATCTGTTGTCTTGTCGTAGTGGTCGATGCCCTCAATTTTCTTTAACTTGTTTACTATTAGGTATGTGAGCGGGGTCATCAGAACTTCAATGACAACTTTGAAACAGAAATTAAATAATATTATTTTCATCAGAGTTTCATTGTCCCAAATTCCGTAAAAGGCTATCGGATAGAAAATAATGCTGTCAGCTGCTTGGCCAAAAATGGTGGATGAAATTGTGCGGGACCACAGGTGCTTTCCGGAGGTGAGTATTTTCATTTTCGCCATTACGAAGGCGTTGATAAAATCTCCTACCCAGAATGCGACCATTGAACCTACAACAATCCTCCAAGTGGTGCCAAATACTGTTTCTAATGCTGGCTGCAATACTTCGTTGAAGGGCTCTCCGGAATAGGGAGGCATTGAAATGATGATCTGTGCCATACAGGTTGCGAATATCATCGCGGTAAAACCGACCCAAATCACTTTTCTGGCTTTGGCATACCCATAAACCTCAGTAAGTATATCCCCAAAAATGTAACTAATCGGAAAAAAAATGTTTCCAGCACCGAATATTAAAGTAGCTCCGATAAGAGGTAAGGCGAACGGTGCTTCAAGGATACAAACTTTTGCGGGACCAATTAAGTTTGAACATAGCAGTACTGCCACAAAGCCTGCCATAAGGAGCGGGTAATAGCCGTTTTTCGATTCCTTGTCATTCATGTCGGAAATTTCGCAAGGTATTCAGTCGCTAGCTTTCCCGTGGGAAAGTAATGTTTACTTTGGAGTAATGCGATTTTCAACGCGCTTTTTTCGATTGTTGATTGAAAATAACGAAAATTTTCTGCTAGGTTTCTTTTAAGGAGACCAGAGATAGCGTGATTTTTTGCTTTGTAATAATCCTTGTCCCCAAATTCCCTGAGTAGTCGGTCGAAATTTTGACAGCTATTAACCCCATAGGGGTCGTGTCTACTGCGCCGTTTCGGATGGAAAGTGACCATAGGAAGCGCCTTAGTGGAGGGGCTATTGTCCACCGATTGCTTGCTAGTCAAACTTAGCAGTTCAGGCAATAGATGAGTGTGGGGGCCTGTAGGGGTTCGTATCCGGGAGATTTTTTGATAGACCTCTATTCTACCTATTTTTGAGCTCACCACTCTGGTGGGGCTCACATCTACAATAGCCTCTAAAACTGGATGTTGTGGTGTGGTAATCTTTTTACCTATGTAACCCCTCATCAAAGCAATAAGCTCGTCGTGACACGTTCTGATGCAAAACAAAGAATTTCTCAGGTCAACACCAAGATCAAAAAGAATATGATCTTCATCACTTTCCTCCAATGGGTTAGCGTCTTTTCCAAGTTCCCTGAGTACCCCACCAGTAGTCTTCCCAGAGAGGTGCTTGGTACTGCTGATGATGATTTCCTGATTCCACAAGCGAGACTTATTGCTTAGGTTTTCTTTTGCTAAAAACTCGAAATCTTGAGAAATTTCTGCCCTCATGGCACCGTTTTTATTTTTGCTAAAAACTGTAATCAACGTTTCAGATCCTTCTAATTGAAAAATGGGATCCTCATATTCAGCTATTGCGCCAAGGCCACCTATGCTCACAGCATAATCGTTCTCTTTTAAATAGGTGCAAAGGGTTTTTAAAGTCTCACTCACAAAATTTCAGATTCCTAGTCTACTTGCTATCTAAAAGGATATGGTAAGGTATTGGGATTGTTGATGCTATCGTAGCGAGGAATTAAATTTATGATCGATAAACGTAGAGATAATATAGCAGAGATGCTAAGCGATTGTCCGGACATTAAAGATGGAGCGACGGTGCTAGTCTCGGGCTTCGGTGATGCAGGTGTGGCCGTTAGGTTACTTCAAGGTATCTGTGATATTGGTGTTGAGCAGCTCACAATAGTAAGTAATGGAGCTGGTGGAGGAGATTACGGACTAGGAGCTTTGATTAAACGTGGCAGGGTGAAAAAGATGCTTTGTACTTTCCCAAGGTCTTCTAATTATACGATATTTGAAGATCTTTATATAGAAGGGAAAATAGAATTAGAAACCGTGCCGCAGGGAACTTTGGCTGAAAGGTTGCGTGCTGGTGGCGCTGGAATCCCTGCTTTCTACACTGCGACTGCTTATGGAACTCCCCTGGCTGAAGGTAAAGAGACCCGAGAGTTCGAAGGTCGAACTTATGTCATGGAAAGGGCGATAAAAGCAGACTTGGCCTTGATACATGCTTCTAAGGCTGATCGGTGGGGTAATCTTACCTATTCTAAAACCGCTAGGAATTTTAATCCGCCGATGGCGATGGCAGGAAATACGACTTTAGCGGAAGCTAGGGAGATAGTTGATATGATTGATCCGGAGGAGGTTGTAACCCCTGGAATCTTCGTGGATCGCGTAATGAAGGTTGACGGTCCCTTTTTGTGGTCAGAAGGAGGTAAGTAATGAAGTTATCTGCGAACGATATTGCTATTAGGGTAGCTCAAGATATTGCCGAAGGCAGCTATGTGAATTTAGGTATTGGCATGCCAATGCTAGTTGGAAACCACATTCCGGATGGTAAAGAATTTATCTTACATACGGAAAATGGCATGTTAGGAATGGGGCCTGCTATGCCGGAAGGAGAAGAAGATTGGGATTTAATCAATGCAGGTAAACAGGGCGTCAGCATTTTGCCAGGCGGTTCTTTTTTTCATCATGCAGATTCTTTTGCGATGATAAGAGGAGGACATATAGATATTTCCATTTTAGGGGCCTACGAGGTAGCAAAAAATGGGGATATAGCTAATTGGGATATACCAGGACCTCGACCTCCGGCTGTGGGAGGCGCGATGGACTTGGTTGCTGGAGCTAAACAGGTTTGGGTAATGTTTTCTAGTCATGTAAGTAAAGCGGGATCTCCAAAGATTGTAGAAAACTGTTCTCTCCCTCTCACGGGAGTTAATTGTGTCGATCGTATTTATTCTGACTTGGCTATCATAGAGAGAAGGGATGATGCTCTTACTGTGACAGGTATCGTCGAAGGGTTAACTCAAGAGGAATTACAGAATAAAACTGGGGCCAGATTGAACTTTGCGGATGATTGTGAGAGGTTGAAAGTGTCTTGGAAGGTGTAGTTTTTTTATGCGGATGGCTTGAGTGTTGTAAGGAACTTTGTCATGGAAAAGTATAAGATTTTCGGCTCGGAGATGTCGCCCTATTCGGTAAAGGTAAGGGCTTATTTGAGGTTCAAAAAAATACCTCACGAATGGATCCTTCGTTCTAAAGAGAATCGAATTGAATTCGATAAGTTAGCAAAGATTCCTCTTATCCCTCTCGTGGTTTCTCCGTCTGGGGAGGTTCTGCAAGATTCTACTCTTATTATGGAAAGGTTAGAGCAGGTATTCCCGTCTCCATCTATTGTTCCCGATGATCCAAAATTAAATTTCTTATCAACCCTTTTGGAAGAGTTTGGAGACGAATGGGTTAATAAAATAATGTTTCATTATCGTTGGTGGAGTGAAGTGGATCAGGCCTCGGCTGCTAGGATCCTTGCGATGAGTCTAGAACCTAATTTGGGGGGCAGCTCGGGAGAAAAGGAAAATGAAGTCAAGTTAAGAATGGTCGGGCGACGAGCCTTCGTCGGTTCTTCTTCGGACACGGCTCCGTTAATAGGCAATTACCGAAATTCCTTGATAGCCGCCTTGGAGACTCATCTCGAAGATCGTCTATACCTTTTGGGCGGTAGGCCCAGTTTGGGTGACTTTGGAATAGCCTCAGAAATTTACGAGTTGTCTTCAGACCCTACAGGTTCCGGATTCCTGAGATCTAGGGCGCCCAAAACCTTAGCTTGGGCTTACCGAATGCTAGAACCCAGACCAGATGGAACATACGAGCGCTGGGAGGAGTTGATGCCGACATTGACGCCAATCCTGTTGGAGGTTGGGCAACTTTTCTTACCTTGGAGTTCAGCTAATCGAGAAGCCTTTAATAAAAACGAGACAAATTTTAGCGTGAATCTGAAAGGAAAAGTTTACAAACAGCAGCCCCAAAAATATCATGCGAAGTCCTTGCAAGTATTGAGAGAAAAGTTCTCTCAGTTTGAAGATGATTTAATTTTAAATAAAGTGCTTGAGGAAACTAGCTGTCTCAGATGGCTGACTTAAAGCACGTCGATTTATCAACTTACTAGGAATCATTAAAATGGAATTTGTGTCCCACACTGAGAAAGAAGGCGTATCTCAAATAGTAATGGACGACGGCAAGGCAAATGCCATGGGGTTTAAGATGTTCGCAGAGTTGGAGGTAGCTTTAGAAAGATCTATAGCTTGTTCTAACGCTGTTATCCTGACAGGTCGGCCCGGGCTCCTTAGCGCTGGTTTTGACCTTAAGGTAATTCAAGAGGGGACTGAGAAGGAAAAGTCTGAATTAGTTTCGAAGGGAATCTCTATATTGATGAGGTTTTTTGGTTTGGAAAATCCTGTAGTTGTTGCTAGCTCCGGACATGCTGTCGCTTTGGGCGGTTTTTTTATGTTAGTTGGAGATTATCGAATCGGGGTACAAGGAGACTATAAGATTGGACTTAACGAAACTGCCATCGGCCTACCCTTACCATTGTTTGGATTAGAGTTAGTGAAAAATCGTTTGAATTCTCGATACGTGACCAGATCCGCAATCAACGCAGAGTTGTTTTCACCAAATCAGGCGGTAGAGGCTGGGTTTTTAGACGCCGTGGTAGCCAAGGAAAATTTACTCGAGGAAGCCAATTCAGTTGCCAAAAAACTAAATGCTCTTGATAGGCCAGCATTCAAAAAAACGAAGACTAGTCTCCGGAAAGGCCTAATTGAAAAAGTACTTGCTCACCATGATTTAAGGGCTCCCGAATGAATACCTCAGATCACGCTGCGACAGCTAATAATGAAGAGGCTCCACTGAGAGGGTTGCGCATAATAGATTTAAGTAGGGTATTGTCAGGACCGGCATCGACAATGTTATTGTCTGATCAGGGTGCTGATGTGATTAAAATAGAGCCTCCTCAAGGAGATATCACTCGACGAATGGGTGTGGGTGAGAATGGTATGACTTCTGGATTTTTAAACATTAATCGAGGGAAGCGCTCCCTCGCCTTGGATTTGAAGTCGGAAGAAGGTTTGGAAATTGTCAAGAGACTCTTAGTCGATGCGGACGTTTTTGTTCAAAACTTTCGGCCAGGCGCCATTGAAGCACTGGGCTTGTCTGAAAACGAGGTTAGGCAAATATCTCCAGAAATAATCTACGTTTCTATAAGCGGTTTTGGTAGAGGCGGACCTTACTCTGATAAGAGGGTTTATGATCCAGTCATCCAAGCATTGTCTGGCATAACTGATATACAGGCCGAATCCTCGACGGGTAGGCCACAAATGATCAGGACTGTAATACCTGATAAGACCACTGCCTTGACTACTGCTCAGGCTATCACTGCCGCCCTTTATTTTCGTGAAAAAACTGGAAGAGGAAAGAGGATAGACGTAGCAATGTTGGATGCGATGATCGCCTATATTTGGCCGGAAGGTATGATAAATCTAACTTTGGTTGATAAAAAGAGAGATTTAAGGGTTGGGCAAATTGCCCAAGACTTAATTTTCGCAACTAGTGACGGCTATATTACTGCTGGAGCGATGTCAGACGACGAATGGAAGGGGATGTGTAAGGCGCTTGATAAACCGGAATGGGAAACGGACCCCCGATTTAAAGATACTGCGGCAAGGTTTATTAATGCGAAAGAGCGTCTATCTGGAACGGCTGAGATAATCAGAAAGGGATCTACAGAGCACTGGCTAAAGAGTTTGGAGATAAACGGGGTGCCCTGTGCGCCTGTTTTAACTAGGGCCGAAATGCTCGATAACGAACAGGTGATCCATAACAAAATTGTGCAAGAATATGACCATCCAGAAATCGGCAGAGTGAGGGGTGTTCGACCTGCTGCGCAGTTCGATGGCTATGTAAATGATCCAGCTCCTTTAGCACCATTATTGGGGGAACATAACAGGGAAATTATGTTGAGCATTGGTTACACCGAGGAGAAAATTGAAGAGCTCTACAACGGAAGGGTTCTATTGGATTCAAAGCGAAAGAGGGAAAAGTGAACTTAGATTTGAATGAAGAACATGAGAGGTTAAGAGGCGAAGTTCAAGAATTTATTCGGGCTTGTCGTGGAAGAGTTCCAGATAATACCAATTCTAGAGCGAGTCTAAAGGCTCCAGAAACTTTAAAATGGCAGGAGCTGCTAGTTAAAAAGGGTTATGCCGGTAGAACTATTCCTAAAAAATATGGTGGCTATGGGGCTGATTTTGATCCAATGTCTAGTTATATCATTGCAGAGGAATTTGGTCGGCACAATTTGCATCCAGGTATCGTTGGGCAAGGTATTTCTATGCTCATTCCCATATTATTGAAGCTCGGTTCTGAGGAACAAAAAGAACAGTTCATAAGGGAAACGTTGCTCGGAAATATCATCTGGTGTCAAGGATACTCCGAGCCTGATGCTGGTAGCGACTTGGCAAATTTAAGTACGCGAGCAACTCTAGAGGGAGACTTTTGGATCATAAATGGACAAAAGATTTGGACCAGCACAGCCCACCTAGCAGATTGGATGTTTTGTCTGGTGCGAACAGAACCTGATGCACCCAAACACAAAGGAATTAGTTTTTTATTATTTCCCATGAATAGTCAAGGGATCGAAGTTAGACCCCTAAAGACAATGACGGGGGAATCGAGCTTCAATGAGGTGTTTTTTTCTGATGTTGAAGTGCCAGCAAATCAGATCGTGGGAAAAAGAGGCGAGGGATGGAAGGTCGCGACAGCTTTACTCGGTCATGAACGTTCGATGCTTGGGGACCCAAACGTCACCCAAACGCGGTTTAATGCTCTAGTAGACTTGATGAAAAAGGAAGCAGTCGACGGGGTTTCATTAAGTAAAAGTCCCGTTTGGATGGATCGATTAATGAAAATTCAAGGTAGAATGCTTGCTCTAAAATATAATGATTTAAGAATTCTTTCGGCTCAACTTAATGATGAAGATGCTAGTCTGGCTAGGATGATAGTGAAGTTGGAGGGTACAGAGCTTCGACATGATCTAGAGGGTTTAGCTATTGATGCGCTTGGTGAGTTGGGTACTCTGTATGACAGTGATGAGTTGTTAAGAGATTCTGGGATGTGGCAAAAACATTTCATGTATTACCTCGGACTGATCATTGGCGGGGGTACTTCTCAAATACAAAAAAATATTATAGGAGAACGAGGTCTTGGTCTGCCTAGAGAGCCGCGCTAAACCTTTCAAATAAATGAATTTTGGAACTGACGAGAATCAAAAAATTTTACTGGATGCCCTAGCCAGAATTTTATCTGATAGAGTTCCGGTCTCTGTATTGAGAAAATTGGGGGACGGCAGTTCCCTAACTTTGAGAGATGATTTAGTTAGCTTTGGTTTATTTGGCCTGCTGGTTGATGGTGAGTTTGGAGGCTCTGAGCTTAAAGTCATCGACAGTGTCTTAGTGTCTGAACGTCTGGGTTACTTTGCTACTCCCATCTCTTACGTAGGAGGGATGGTGTTATCCTTAGCCTTGCGAGATGTAGGTCAAACCCAGCAAACTAAATATTTAAAAGAGCTAAGCGCAGGGGAGTTACGCGTTGCGTTTGCGGCGGCGGAACACTGTGGTGCCAAAGGGGAGTCGGAGATTGTCGCCAGAGAGGGTGCTTTGTTCGGTCGTTCGTTATTTGTAATTGATAGCGATGCAGATGTGATTCTAATTCCTTCTAGGGATGAGAAGTTATTTTTAGTGCCCGTTTCCTCGCCGAATTTTTCCTTGAGGAATATGAACACGATTGACATAACTAGGACCTTTGGCGACATTGTTCTCGATGGCGTCGAGGGGGAGGAAATAAAAGCTGACAACACAGGCGGACCCGAGCTTAAGAAACTATTGGCTTTTGGGCGCTTGATAATCGCGGCAGATACCTTAGGGGCATGTCAGCGGATGTTAGATGATTCTGTCGCCTATGCGAATCAGCGGAAGCAATTTGGAAGACTAATTGGGTCTTTTCAGGCTGTGAAGCATATGTGCGCTGAGATGGCAGCTAAACTCGAACCTTGTAAGGCTATGGTCTGGCATGCCGCTTGTCTACTGGATAATTCAAATGAAGGTGCTCTTATTGAAGCGAATCTTTGTAAAGCACATCTATCTGAGGTAGGGAAATTTGTTGCTAAAACTGCCACTGAGGTACATGGCGGCATGGGCTTTACAGACCTTCAAGGATTGCATTACTGGTTTAAAAGAATAGGCGTTAATAGACAACTCTTGGGAGGTGCGGAATACTTAAGAAAAGAAGCTGCATGCTTGCAGGGTTTGTTGTAGGGTTAGGTATTATTTTTGATAAACCAAAGGGGATAGAGAAATGTCGAGTAACTATGAGGGGGCGTGTTTTTGTGGTCGTGTCAAAATAGAAGTGAGTGGAGCCCCGGATGCCATGGGCTACTGTCATTGTGAATCTTGTCGGCATTGGTCAGCTGGCCCTATAAATGCGTTTACATTGTGGCAACCTCAATCGGTTCAAGTGAAGCAAGGAGCTGAATTAATCGTGACCTATGCCAAGACGGAAAATAGTCATAGAAAGTCTTGCAGAGAATGCGGTGGACACATAATGACAGAACACCCTTCCATGGGGTTAACTGATGTTTACTCAGCAATTATTCCAGACTTCAATTTTGAGCCAGCTCTACATGTGTTTTATGGAGAAAAAGTTGTCGCCGTAAAAGATGGTCTACCAAAGCAGAAAGATATGCCGGCAGAAATGGGTGGTAGTGGAGTTTTATTGGAAGAATAATTTCTGATTAATTTTATTGCGGTTTCTAAAGTAATTTAGTTCATGTGGGACGATTGGCATAGAGAGTATTAGAAATAGGAATGTAATTTGGGCTGTACTGATTTTGGTAGGATTGACCCTTGCTTCCTGTGAAAATACTACCGATAAAGCTCCAAAAAAGCTCCAAGCCCTCATGGGCAGTAACAAGGCGGAAAGCGTCGATGCTCAAAACCCAACTGTTTGGTCAAATATCCATTGCATTGCTGTAGGTAGGGTCGAAGATGTAGCTCTAGAGGATGATTTCTTGCATCTTGAAAAAGAAGCGCTGGTGAGGAATGCGCTCTATGGCCACTTGGCGCCTAGAAAATATAAAGATGTTGAGTTGGCTGTAGTCGATGAGTACCTGTCTGGTTCGTCTAAAATATCGGATAGCCGAGAGTTGTTAAGTAGCCTTGAATGTGATGCTTTACTAAGGGCGAAGATAACAAAGTTCACAAATGAATTTTATGTAACCTATTCCGTGACAAAAGTTGGTTTGTCTGTTGATTTGATCAACGCTAAAAAAGAGGTTATCTGGTCCGTGTCTAAGGAGGCAAGGAGCGATGCGGGAGCTATTCCATTGTCTCCTTTCGGGTTGGCCTCAGGGTTATTTTTTGCCACTCGCAATAAACACGATGAAATAGCTTTTCGAATGATAGACGCAGTTGCCCGCCAAGTGCTAAGTGATTTGCCCGACAGGATTTCTAAGCAAAAAGATTTTATTTTATCTGGAAACTCAAAGCTGGATATGAAAAGTCGAGAGGATACGATCAAAGAGATGAGCAATGCTCTCGAGGGCGGTAATTTTATGCATGCTTTATTTCTTTCAGAAAAAATGATGGCAGTGTATAAAAAAGATGATGAGTTATTTTTTCTGGCTGGTAAAGCTGCGCTTGGATTAGGGCGATTCGATAGGTCGAGGGAATTGTTCCGAAAAGCTATAAGCCTTAACTCAGAAGAACACGATTATCACAATGGCCTCGGATTAATCCATTTGAAAATCGGGCAGCCTAGTGAGGCAAGAGAATCTTTTTTTAAAGCATTGAAGGTTCGTGATAGGAACGCAGTATCTCACTTTGGAATTGCGGAATCCTTCGAGTCAGAAAAGAGGTATGATCTTTCCGCGGAATATTATTTCCTGGCTGGTAGTGCTGCCATTACTCGAGGACAGTATGCAATAGCCTTGCGTTCTTTGGCGGCCCTAGAAAAACTTCCAAAAGGAAGTGAGATTGCAGCTGGCAGAATTAAAAGTTTAAGGGCAATACTATCTTACAATCGTTGAATCGGGGGAGCGCTTTCTTTAAAGTCAGGAGGCGAAAATAATTCTAATAGAGTGTAAACTCTTACAAATACAAGCAACTGAGGTGTTTATAATGGGGAAAAGCGGTCACCGCGCAAGCGCCGGGACAGGTTTACAAGTCTTTTTTTCTATAGTGTGTTTTTCTTTGAGTATGAAAGGGTTTAGTGCAGATGGGCAGTCCTACAAAGAATTTTTAGAATGGATTGAAAAAAGGCCGCCAGAGATTGAGGTGTCGAATCAAGGAACTCTCCTTACTATAGACGACAAAGACGATATTCTGAATGCATTGATACCTAGCCCTGCATGGGAGTACTACATATTCGCAGATATGGAGATGACGGTTGTCCCTAAAGGGTATTATCCTTCTCCGCCCAGTTGGGGTCGTGGTATTCAGGAGGGTATTTTGGATGAAAATGGGGTGCTAGTAAGCTATACGGGAGGGGGTTTCCCATTTCCAAAAGTTGGTGAAAATGATCCGTTAGCAGGACAAAAAGTGATATGGAATATGCTGTGGCGTCCAGGACAACACGATTTTGATATGCCTATGACCACATGGTTGCGGAGTGAAAACGGCAAGCTGGACCGAAAAATGGAGTTTACAGGGGTATCTTCTACTTATGCCAGAGGGGAAAAATGTTTGGTTGAGGGTTATGAAGAGGTAAAAAGTAAAAGAATTATGGAATTTCGGTCGCCACGGGACATGGCAGGCGCGAAAGATATGTCCATCAGCTACGTGGATCATTATCGAGAGAATTCAGGATGGGTCTATATGCCGTCGCAGAGAAAACCCAGGCGCACTCTAGCGTCGGAGCGAACCAGCGAGTTGATGGGTATGGATTTAATTAGGGAAGACATGAACGGTTTTAGTGGCAAG
>MDTG01263077.1_pt1 | contig 17770 bp, 13 predicted proteins | sample 811421 | NCBI WGS metagenome assembly MDTG01 (sample SAMN05326645, study PRJNA326480) | marine metagenome | isolation source: seawater | place: Pacific Ocean: South East | collected 2011 | reverse complement strand
TGTAATTACTGTAAGATTTTGAGTTTGTACTGGCAAGGGGAACATTGATCCAATGTCCCATGGAGTGACCATATTATACTTTTTCAAGGTATCTGGATCATTAACATCCAAGATAAACATATGCTCTCCAGTATCCTGTAATCTCACAGAAGATACTGCTGGCATACTCACAGCAACATCTAAAACCGCAGTGCTAAGATCCCATGCAGTTGATAAATCATATTGTGCTACTTTATTACCAGAGTTTGTTAAACCACTGACGTACATTCTTGTACCATCTGGTTTAAATTCAACACAGGTGGCATATTCAAATGTAAGACTGTTTATATTTAATGTTAATTCTTGTGCAAGACTGCCTGTTGACATGTCATGAGATGTGGTCATCTCATACTTTTGAATCTTACCAACAGTATATGAGTTTGCTCCATGAGCAGTAAATAACTGTTTACCAAGAGCATCCAAAAACATACCTTCAAATCCACTCTCCATTGTGAATGGTGAAGCAGATTCAAATATTGCACTTTCAATGATATTTGGTGGTGGTGGGAAGGTAATTATAGGTGTAAATGTATAACCATCACCAGCGGATGTAATACCAACACTTGCAATGGATCCACCAGCACCAATGACTGCTTCTAATTGCGGTGGAATTGTTGGTGGTGGATCACTGAATGTTACTAAGGGTTGGTATGTATATCCCTGACCAGCATCAACGATTGTAAATGGACCAACTTCTCTATCATCTGGTGGAGGATTTAGTGATACTGTAACTACACCAACTCTTGGGGTTGGTGGAGGATCAATATCAACCGTTGCAGATTCGGTATATCCAGCTCCAGCATTAGATAGCAGAAGTTTTGTAAGTTGTCCTGACTGTTGATCTACTGTTGCTGTTCCTTCTGCAAATATACCTTCGATCTCAGTGGGAAGGATAATACTTTTATCACTCTCTATTTCATATTCTGGAGCTTTGAAGAATCCTTCATTAACTTCAATACCACTTTCTACAATAACATGCCCATCTTCTGTCTTCTTTTTTAGGGTCTCATAATGATGAGTTGAATATAATTTTTCATATGATCCATATTTTTGAAGCATATGTTTATCAAAGGCGATCTGAGTCTTTGGCCATTCATCATAAATGTTTTGAATATTGTTCGCTAGTAAAACCACCCAATCCAATGATGAGTCACCATAAACTTTATTGGCAACTTGATCTGGTCTTTCATCACCTACAATTTGATACCTGGTGAAGTAACTTACATTTTGAAAAATGTCTTCACGGATTTTGCCACGCTTAAAGAGATTTTTGACGACAGTATAGTCATTAAGACTATTTCTCTCTTCATCTCTAGAGACGTATGCTAAAAAGGGTATATGACTGAAATAATTTGCCATTGTTTAGTATCCGATTGGGTGATCTGCAACTTCTGATTCATCATAATCTGTGGAGTAAATTGGTAGGAGTTCCATGAAGGACATTGTGAGGGAGTATGAGAACATACCACCATTAGGTAATGTCATATAAGTTCCATCAGGTGTATAGTCCACGGAGAAATTTTGTAAAGCGCAATCTTTAATAAGATTTATACCAGGGTGTTTGCCATCTTTATAGAGGTATTCTATTCTGAATACATTAGGTGCTTTTAAAAACAACTGAGATTCAGTTGTCTTTGCTGACATATTTATTTTAAAAAATTTAATAATCTGCTTTACGTTCCTATCTTCGTCTGCACTCCTTGGAGTTAACTTAAATTGAAATGTAAATGCTCTGAGTTGAGGACCATTGAATAATAACTCTACGTTGGGGTTAAAAATGGCACGCTCTGTTCTGGGGAATATATTTGCACCAATTGCAGCTTGTGTTGCTGCTTTTACCACATAATCTTTAGCATCTTCACTAAAATTAGTTACTTTGCCTAGAGCACCTTTAAGTGCGTTGACTGCACCAGACACTCCGTCCTTCATTGCGGCATCAGCAAATTCAGCACCAGCAATTTGCATGGGAGTTATAGTGTCTTCATTCCAACCAACACCATTTGAATCTGCTATACTTCCTTGAATTGGTAGATATACTGATGCTCCTATTTTTTGGTTCCTTGGTTGGTCTCCGAAACTAAAAGTACTAGAATTTAGAGATCTTGGTTTATATTCTAAAGCGGAAAATCTTACATAATCGCTAGTCATCGATTCTGCTTTTGCACTAGGATACACTACATCAGATCCTAGAGCTTGTTGACTAGATGATTGACCTAAGATTGAACCATTTGTGGTGTTTTCAATAGAACTCAATGCGGGGGTGCTACCATCATTTCCGTCTTCTTCAGTATCAGATCCACCAGTCTCACGCGAAGGTTCCTCATCGTCTGGTACAACAGCTGTATCTTCTGCTTGTTCTTCTACGCTTGTTCCTAACGCTTCTGCAAGTTCTGCAGCAGTTGGAACTTTGCCATTTTTGACTGCTAATGCACTTTGAATTGTATATTTTCTTTGTGCCTCTAAACTGGCAAGAGTAGTTTCGTTGTTTATTATGGCATCTGTGATATTTGAGTTAAAACCACTACCTGAAGCATATGATGATGGTTCATAAGTTCCATCTGCATTTCTTGTTGCAATTAATTTGCTAGGATCTAATTTTTTAGGTGAACCGAGAATATATTCTTTCTCATATATTAGAGTTTCATTAGTTGCAGGATCGTGAACTGTTACGTATTTTACTCTCTCTGTAGTGGCGGTGTCCGCTCCCTCACCACTAACCTCCACTACAATCTCATTTGGTGGAGATACGTAAACTTCATTAGATCTATTACTTACATCACCCAGGGCGCTGAAGATAAAAAAGTCTTCTTTTTCATTAACACGAGAAGGTTCTGCCATTTTATTTAACCTTTAAAGTTGGAATCATGTTTGCCGTATCCTTTATAGATCCTTGCTCCACGCAACATTTTTCTAAATGATCTATTATTTGTTTTCCAGATATCTTTAGCATTTAAACTGCTAGGTTTACCTTCTTTGATTGATACGAAGTCTTCAACTGGTAGCATGGATGCAGTATCCCACTCATTTATTGCTATATCTAGCAATAATCCTCTAATTTGACTTATATTATATTTAGATATGGAATTGTATGGTAATGTGAGTTTGTCACGCTTTAAATTTTCTACAACATATCTTCTTTTTATTGGGTGTATTAAATGTAAATTGCAGGCATCGAATGTTCGACCATCAAACTTGATTACATATGCTAATGGAAATGGATCAAATACTTTTACGGTCTCTTTTTCTGAAGTATATTCAAACATAAAAAGATGACCTTGCTTTGGCACTCTTCGTAGAAGATTTTGATCTCTTTCTTCTACGGGATCTTTAGCATCTGCACGTTCATCAATAATGAATTTATTAGGACGACGCATATAACTGCGAGTCAGACTTCTAAATGCCCTTCTATAGAAGAATGGTGATTTACCTGCTTCTAGATCAACAAGTTCTCTTAATTCTTCAAATACAGTTTGATTTGACATTACTTGATACCTAATTCGTCTTCAGTAACGATTTTAAATTCTAGTCTTCTGTCTTTACACCATTCTTCTGCTGCCTTCCATTTTGCTTTATTCACTTCATATGTCTTTGCTTCGTATATGAATGATTTTGTCACTCTGGACTTTCTTTTTGGTGGCACGGTTTGTTTTTTGGGTTTTACCTCTATAACATATGTCTTTGTAGACCCATTCTTCTCTTGCACTTTTATTAAGAAGTCTGGAAAGTATCGGTGAACTCTCCCGTCAATTGGTGATATGTAAGGTATACAAAATTCTTCACTTGCCCACTCAATTATATTTTCATTCAAGTCACACCAAGAGCAGAACTTACGCTCCCAACTACTTCGACAAATTATATTATTGGGATTACCTTTGTATTTTTTAGGATACGATGGACGGTATCTACTTTTAATACTTTCCTTCATAAAAGTTGGCTACATATAATATAGACTTAATATCTTTATTTAGATGTCCTTAGGAATAACTCCAGGTGTTTCAATGAGTAAACTGAAGAGTAGGATCTTGAATCCTGCTCAGACATCAGTGTATTCTGTTTTGATGAACCAACCTTCCTTCGGTATGCAGCAGGATAGAGAGTTATTTGAACTCACCTGCATAGAGGCAGCATTGCCAGGTTCTAGTCTCGCTACGGTTGAGACAAGTAGAGATTATCTGGGTAGCGTTGAAAGACATGCATATGCTAGACTATATGATGAAACTATAGATCTGACATTCTTAGTTACTTTAGATAGCAACTATCTTCAGATTAGATTCTTTGATTATTGGATGAAGTGGATCGTTGGTGAGGATCTGTATAATGATCAACAGATGCAAGGAAAGATACATCAAAGAGCTAGATATCCAAGTGAGTATCAAACTAACTTTAAAATTGTAAAATATGAGAAGAGTCTTGGAAGCGGTAAAGAAATAGTAAATCCTGTCTTAGTTTATAATTTTGTTGATGCATTCCCCAAGTCGATGAATACAATTCAAGTATCTTATGATACTTCTCAACTTTTAAAGACCACTGTTTCAATGACATATACTAGATATTTTATTGGTCAAGAAAAGTCTACAACTGATTATGCCGCAGCAGCTGCCAATCTTGGGGGATTTAATGTAGATTATGATCTAGGTATTGATCTTAAAAGTGAATTCCTTGGAAAACCTAGTCCTTTTGATGCTTCATCATTGTTTAATATGACTAATGATAGTGCAAGTTTTAATAATTTAGGATTTAGTGAACTTCTTTCCAACCAAGTCCCATTTGATTTTAACTTTCAATTTTAACGATAAATAACCACATGAACTTATTATAAACATGCCATTACCTACTATATCAACTCCAACCTATGAGCTTGAGTTGCCATCAACTGGGGAAACTGTAAAGTATCGTCCCTTTTTAGTTAGAGAAGAGAAATTACTTGTTCTTGCTTTAGAGAGTGAGGATTCCCGTCAAATTACCAACGCAATTAAATCGGTAATTACTAATTGTATAAAGACAGAATCTATTAATGTTGAGAGTCTTCCGACTTTTGACATTGAGTATCTGTTCTTGAATATCAGAGGCAAGTCTGTTGGAGAAGAGTTGGAAGTAAATGTTCTTTGTCCTGACGATGAAGAAACTTATGTTCCGACTACAATCAACATTGATGATATTAAAGTCATCAAAAATGAAGAACATGATAAAAATATTAAAATTGACGAACAACTCATGATGGAGATGAAGTATCCATCATTGGAGCAATTCATTCAAACAAACTTTGATTTTACTAATGACGCTGGAGTTGAGCAATCATTCAATTTGATTGCTTCATGCATCAGTCAAATTTTTACTTCTGAAGAGTCTTGGGCTGTAGAAGATGTTCCTAAAAAGGAAGTGCAAGCATTTTTGGATCAAATGAATTCCTCACAATTTAAAAAGATTGAGCAATTCTTTGCTACTATGCCAAAATTGTCTCATGAAGTAAAGGTAAAAAATCCAAAAACTGGTGTTTCTAGTACTGTTGTGTTGGAAGGGTTGTCTAGTTTTTTCGCATAGCCCTCTCTCACATGGATTTAGAGAACTATTATAAATTAAACTTCGCGTTAATACAGTACCATAAATATTCATTAACCGAAGTTGAAAATCTAATTCCATGGGAGCGGGAAGTCTATGTTGCATTACTAAAAGCTCATTTGGAAGACGAAAAACTTAAAGCTGAACAACAGCGAGCAAATAGCTAATGGCTAATAAGTTACCAAAGTATCTAAGCGAAATAATCCCATATTCTCGTCTTGTAAGGAAGAAGAATGGGTTTAGACAGTCTGTTTCCAGTTATATGGAACGGTCTAAGATACTTATTGGTGATGCATATGATGTTGATTATGATAGAGTAGTAGACATATTTCTTAGAGCATGGGATAAATCAGAAAAAGATTACCCATCACCATCTGTTATAACACCTCAAAATATTGCTGAATTTAGTACATTCAATGAATATTGTTTGTATCTTTGGGAATATTATGTTGAGGATAAAAAACAACCACCAAAACCAAAGGCACCTCCTAAAGTACCAGAACAGAAGAAACCAGAAAAACCAAAATCAACGACGCCACCAGAACAAGAACCTCCTCAAGTAACTGCAGAAGGTGATTTTGAGGGATATGGGGATGAAGATGACTTCTTATCTACAGTAGGTACAGAAAAACCTAAGAAGAAACCCTCTTCTACTGCTCTCACAGTATATGAGGGTGTAAGAGAAGATGATCTTATAGGTGATGAGGAGATTGATGAAAGAATCCTAAGAATGTTAGGATTAGATATAATTGAAGATATTGATTACGCAACTTACATCTCTCTTTTAAAAGAGTGGAGTGTTGCTGCTAGAATGACAGGTGCTAAGATTAGCACTGAAGAAGCAGAATTAATAACTAACGAATTTAAAAGGGTAAAGAGAAAGGTTGGTCGATTTAGAATAAAACAGAAGAAGGTAAATATTGGATCTGATCCAACTGCTCCATCACCAGTAAAGGCAGCTAAAAATTTTATTACGGGTGCTCCAGAACAAGAACAAAAATTACTTCCTCCAGCAGAAGGACCTAAGAAGAAAAGGAAGAAGAGAAAGGCATCTCTTGAAGAGAACGTTGCTGCAATTCGTAAGAATGTAGAGGCAATACAAAAGATCCTTGAGGATTCTCTCAAGCAAAAAATGAAGGCAATTGGTGCCGAGCGTAGAAGTGCTGAGAGATCGAAAAGAGATAGTAGGGAGAATAAGTTAGAGGGTGTTATTAAAAAGAGTATGAGTGTCGCTAGAAAGATACTCTCTCCAGTCTTTGATGTCTTGGGAAGGATAATGGACTTCTTGAAGGCAATTATACTTGGTAGAATATTATATAAACTTATTGAATGGTTGGGTAATCCAGATAATCAAAAGAAATTAGATAGTGTCTTCAAGTTTATAGAGGACTGGTGGCCAGCCTTACTTGCAGGATTCTTATTATTTGCAACACCTCTTGGTGCTTTAGTTAGAACAGTTATTGGAACCATAACAAAACTTACACTAACCATGCTGAAAAGGGGCATACCAATGCTCTTGAGATTCATTGCTAAGAATCCTATTGCCTCAGCTGCTATTATTGGTGCTGGTGGCGCAGCATATATGGCTATTAGAAATAATGAAAACCGAGACGAACAAAATCAAAAGGATGATAAATCAACAGTAACTCCTGCAGAGACTAAGGCAACTGGAGAAACTCCTTCTGGTATGCAGTTACTGGGAGAGGATGTGCTGCAGAGAGGAATTGGTGCGTTCAAACAGGGTGGTAAAGTTACAAGAAAGACGCCACTTGCTGGTGGTAGAGTCACACAGTCTAGTGGTAAACGTGTAAGAGGTGCTGGTAAAGATACCCAGATGATTGTCGCTCAACCTGGAGAAGTTGTAATATCTAAAAAAGCAGTTGACAAATTTGGTCCGCAGTTATTCTTAGATTTGAATAAAGCTGGTGGGGGAACTAATGTTCCCAAGTTTATGAGCGGAATTCAATTAGCTCAAGAAGGTGGTCAGATTGGAGTATCTTTTGACAACATTCCTACTCTTGATATAAGAGCAGCACAAGAAGAACAAAGGAGAAGATTTGGTTTTGATGAGAGAGTGGAAGAAGTTGGTATTGACCAAGCATTATTAGAATTTAGAGCATTTAAGCACCGTGAGCGGGCGAGAGCTGTAGCTCCAACAGTTCGACGAAATAGCAATTATGCAGAGTTACCACCAGAACTGCAATATCCAGTTAGACCATCTACAAGTTCTTCAAATAGATCTGGTTCTAATTTGGGATCTAATTTTAGTGGAATGAGGAGTTCTGCGGTTGTTGCTGCTCCACCTCCCCAAAGCGGTGTTGAAGAACCTGCAGTAGAACCACAAATCGCACCCGCAACTGGTCCTGCAGTAACGCCTTTTACTGGTGAAATGCCAGAATCAACAAAACCTACGACTAAACCGCAACCAATTCGACTCCAGACAATTCCATATTCTGAAAGAGGAGCAGTTCCAGAACCACCTGTTGGTTCGAGAATTAATATTACTGAAGTACAGACTAGAAATAATGCTTCACAGGGAAATATGGCAACCACTCCAGCTAATAATAGAAATATTCCTGACTTCGACACTTCAATTCCTACCTCATCAAGAATGCTGAATATGCAAGTGTACGGAATTTTGGGGGTAGAATAAAATGGCAGTTAATACTCAAAAGTTTTTACCTTCCTCAGGCGGTGCTATAGTTAAAGGTGTTGTACCAAAAACTTCTTTAGTTCCATATTCTCCTCAAGGAAAGTTTGCAATGCCAGAAGTGGCGGAGGAGAAGACTAAAGTAGATAAACCTGGTTTAGATGAAAATGTTGAAGCAATCCGTGAATCTACTACGAAGATTAAAGCAGTATTAAGAAAGTCTGTAAAAATAGATCTGAAGCAGTTTAAAGATAATCGTAAAAGGCAAGAGAGAGATAAAAGATCTGGTAGAGAAGATAAATTAGAATCAAAAGAAGATACCAAGAAGGAGAAGAAGGGACTTGGAATATCTGCTCCTAAAGTACCATTTTTTACTAGAGTTAAAAACTTCTTAGGATCTATATTTTTGGGATGGTTGGGGATTAGATTAATTAAGTTTGCCCCACAATTCTCGGCATTTCTTGATGCAATAAAACCAGTTGCTGTTTGGATTGAGGGATTTATAGGTGATGCTTTTAATGGATTTGTTGGATTTATTGATGGTGCTTACGATATCAATACAAAAGTAGAAAATAAGGTTGAAGAATTATTTGGTGACGAGGGTCTCAAAAAGTTTAAGGAGTTTCAAAGCACATTTACAAAATTTATGAACCTTGCCATCATCGCAGGGATGATGAGTTCTGGTGGAAGTGATTTGGGTCTTGGTAGGAGACGTGGAGGTGGTAGTAGAAGCAGCAGAACAGGCATACAAGGTATGCGTAATCAAGCAGGTAGAGTCACGAGAGGTGGCACTACTGCTTCTGCTGCTAGAAGATTTGCTGATAGGTACGGAAGAGACGCTGCAATAAAAAGATTTGGACCAGAAGCAGTTCAAAGTCTGGGTGGTAAGTATGCTCGTTCTGCGGCAACAAATACTGCAAGAAGAACTGCAGTAGCTCTCCTTGGTAAAGGTGGTACAAGGGCATCATTGAGAGTCCTTAAAAACTTTATTCAACCAGTTGTTAAAAGAATACCTCTTATTGGTGGTCTTATTGACTTTGCTTTAAATTATTTTGTATTTAAAGAACCTATTGGTAGAGCCGCGTTTGCTGCTATTGGTAGTACTATTTTTGGTGCTCTTGGTGCTGGAGCAGGATCTATTGTTCCTGTTGTTGGTAATATTGTTGGTGCTGCTTTAGGTGGTCTTGCAGGTGATATGGCAGGAAAGTGGTTATATGATACGTTCTTTGATAAGAAAAAACCTGTCGATGTTCCTGAAGGAACTGAAGGAAGAGAGCGAGGAGGTGAGATTGGAAAATCAGAAGATGATGAAGAGAAGTTAAGGAAAGAAAGAGAAAGGGATAATCAAAGACGAGTAAACAAATTTAGAGTAACTCCTAATCCCAAAGTATCTGAAGATCCTAGTGCAGATAAAAAGAATTTATTTGAAAGAGTCTTTGGAAATTTGAAGAAGAAGGGTGGTGCCTTTGAATTTTTAACAAAAGCCAGACAAAAGATATCTGATGGTAGAACATCTATGATATCCAAGATTATGACTCTTGGTATTGATATTCTGAGTGGAAAGACAGTATCCAATAAAACCATACAGGATATTGCCAAAAATATGGTGAATTTCTTTGATGCTGCACTTCCAGCACCATTGAATATGCTGAGACAAATTATTCAAAAATTCTCTGGAGGTGGACTTGTACAAAAATATTCACCTATTGAGAGAGATAGAAGAGTTAGAGATACTGTTAGACAACTCCAACAAGGATTTGCTCGTGATATTATGGAGAAGCAGCGGAAAATTTTTGGAACACTTAAGAGATCTTCCATAGCTGCTGGTGTTAGAGATGCTGCATTAAATACTGCTAATGACTTATCTCTTGGTGGTGGAGATTCCAGAAGACCGACTGCGGCAGGAAGAACTCTTGCTGCAGATGATAAACTCATAGCACTTACAGGAAGTTCTGGAAGTGTTAGATATGATGGTCAGTCAGGTGCCAAACTTGATATATCATATAGTCCTTTTGCCAAATCTGATATTGAAGCACAGGAACCCCTTGGAGGCATTGTAATTACCTCTGGCAAGGGAATGAGAGGTGGTAGACAGCATAATGGGTATGATATTGGTGCATCCTTCGACACACCAATGTATGCATATCTGGATGGTGAAGTTACTCACGTCAACACTCAACTTGGTGGACCTAAGGATGGTGCTTATGGATATTGGATAGTATGGAAAGATGCTGTGCATGGTGCGTATCACTTCTTTGGGCACTTAAATAGACCACCTGGTTTAAAGGTTGGTGATAAATTTAAGGCAGGTGCATTACTTGCAAATGTTGGTGGATCTGGTAATGGCAGTCTAAGAATGTATGATCCTCACTTACATTGGGAGATATCTAAATCTGCACCTCAGACCAATGGTCAGTTCACTAGTTATGTTGATCCTGGTGATTGGGTAAATACATATGGCGCAACTCCCAAAGAACCAGTTATTGGTTCTCTACCTAAGAGTGATGCTGATGCGATTACAGATCAAGCAGAATATGAGAAGAGTGGAACAGAAATTGTAATAGTTCAAAATGAAACTGTTAGAACCAGAGTTGTTACAAGACATGCTTCTAATACCCCAAGTCTGACAAATAGAAAGTCTAGAGACGTGCTTCCAACTACCGCAATAGGATAATGTCATCACCATTACAATGTGCCGAATCAGGCAATATTTTAGAATTTATAATCTTCTCAAATAAGACGGGACGTTCTGCAGATGTTGGTCCTGGTATTATTTCTTTGGAGTATTATGAGAGTATTCTTGATGGATCCGTTCGTTTTATCGCCGTAGTTGTTGATACTGGTAATAGTGATAAAGGTGGAGATGCAATAACGATATTACAGGATTTAAAATTAGAGGGTTCTGAGAAGTGTCATATTACGGTTTCGGATAACCAGAGCAATAAGTTAAAATTTGCTGATGATAATGCGATGTATATTAGGGAGATTAGAAATATAATCTCATCTTCAGAAAGTACAATATACACATTAGAATTAATGAATAAAGAAATGATAGCAAATGATCTGCTATCAACAGAGGTTTATCGTAGATTTGATGGTGAGATTAGTCAATCTGCGGAGATTATACTGAGGGAGATATTAAAAACAACCAAACAGATTACAGTTGATGCTACGGCAAATAATTATAATTTTATTGGGCAAGGTAAAAAACCATTTAGATTACTTGCAGAGATTGCTACGAAGGGTGTATCTCAAGCATCTAAACAATCTGCAGGGTATTTGATATTTGAAAATTATAATGGATATCAATTCCGATCAATAGATAATTTATTTGAAGATGAAGAGGGTCATAAATCTTATATCTACAATAGTAGTACAAAACTGCCTAGTGGATATGATGGTAAAATTCTTAGATATGATGCTGACACTACAATAGATGTTGAGAAGAACTTAGCAACTGGAATATATGGTTCTAGAATGGAAACAATTAATACTTATAGTCATATTTTTAATACAAAAGCGCAAGAAGTTGATACTGAAGAGCAAAAGATTCATGGTGGCACAGAGTTACCAATGTTATCAAAGGAATTTGCAGAAGACTATGTAACTGATGGTCCTTTACTATCAAGAAGATTTACTAAAATTGATTCTGTAGGTGAATTGCCAGAAGGCAGTGTAACTGAGCAAATTGAAAAGAAAACAGATCAGAATTTGGTGTTAGAAGATGTCATCGTTCAGTCGTCGATGACATATAATAAATTGTTCACTATGAGTATGAAAATCACTATCACTGGAGATTATTCTCTAAGAGCTGGTGATATTATTCACTGTGATTTCCCAGAGCAGAGTTCAAAGGGAGATACTGGTATTGATCAAGAACTTAGCGGAAAATTTATGATTGCGGACATATGCACACAGTTGACATCACAGAGTATTTTTACTAGGATACATCTTGTCAGAGATTCGTTTGGAAGACAAGCAAACAGTAGCACTGGAGCACAGGGAGGAACATCTCTAGCAAATTCCAGTAAAGGTAACTATACTGGTAGTGATAGAGCACTTCCAGGTATTGGAAAAGTGAATCCCTATGATTCTAGTTCTTTGTTCGGCAATCTTGGTCAGAATCAAGGATTGTTTGATATTATATCAGACTTAAATTCTAATCAGACTAGAGATAATTCTGGCGGAACCACAGACAAAACTAGAATTAATGCTAATTTGGAAGATACTCAGTCAGAGAATTCTAACTTTAATGCTGACGAATATCTAAATCTAGATTAGAATAACCTCATAAATACACAAGAAACCATATTCAACTATGGAAAACATCGAAGCACATATCGCCAAGGATAAAGAGATCCTTGACAATCCACAAACCTCACCCCAACAACGCCGTCACATTGAAGGAGAATTGCACGATTTAGAAGATTGGGTTGAGCATCACAAAGAAGAAATCGAAGCGGGAGATCATCACGATCCAACACCGCTTGAACTTTATTGCGATCAAGAACCTGGCGCACCAGAGTGTAAAATCCACGATAATTGAGATAATTTATGAGTAGCTGGACTTTAGGATCAAATTACTTTGACAGTGGTACTCCATTTAACTACTGGGAAGGAATTGTTGCGCCTAGAGAAGTTTGGGAAAGAGACGAAGAACTAGTTGGTGATCGCGGTGATTTGCTTAACTGGGGTTATCGTGTAAAAGTTAGAATTCAGGGAGTTCATCCAGCAGATAAAAACATACTCCCTGATGATCAATTGCCTTGGGTTCGTATTAGTGGAACGAATACTGGTTCTGGGCATAAAAGAACTGGTTTGAGTATTGGAATTACTCAGGGAAGTAGAGTTTTTGGTATTTGGGGAAATCCTCAAAGAAAAGAAGATCCAATTCAAATTGGAACATATCCAAATACAGATCAATTATTGTTGCCCAAAGAACAACCATCAAATGATGGATTTCTTCCTTATAGTGGGTATAAGAGTTCTGAGACCGTAGCGGGATATTCTATTCCTGCTTTGAAGGGAAAACCTCTTGAGGGATTATTTCATCCCAATATGACAACATTGTCAGATACGGCGATGATGCAGGAACCTGCGTTCCCTGTGGCATCACCTACTGATTGTGATAAGGCTCCGATGAACTCCATTCAAAAATCAATGTCGGAGTTGATTCAAAAAGTTGAGAGGGCGCAAAATCAACTTAATACATGGGAAGACGCTGCACAAGGTTGGATCTCAGAAAAACAGGAGTGGATTCAAGAAAAGATTAGTGAAGCATCTAATTTTATTGCTCTTGGTTTAAAAGATCTATTTAAAGAAATACGTAAGTTTGTTGTAGAGAAACTCAACGAAGAAACTAAAAAACTTTACGAACTACTTAATCCACCAGATAGAGATAAAGCAAAAGTTGCGAAAGATGCTCTTGTTGAATTGATTGTTTGTCTTTTCAACAAAATGATTGGCAATTTGAAATCTTTGGCGGGTAGTTTTTTAAGTGAAATGATGGATCGTTACATTAACGTTCCAGCATGTGCAGTACAAAATTTTGTTGGATCCCTTCTTGGTAATCTTCTTGGTGGTTTATCTGGTGCTATTGATTCTTTAATTGGTAAACTATCTGGTTTAATTGGTGGTGCTTTTAGTCTTGCTGGTAGTATACTGGGTATTTTGACTGGTATTGCAGGATTTCTTTCTTGTGAAGAAAATCAGGAGTGTCCTGAGGCGAAGGAATGGAGCATATTTGACGGTGCTAAACCACCAGCAACTTTTGATATTGATAGTATTATTAATCAGGCAAAAGATCTTGCTAAAAACACTTCTGATTTGGTTGATATTGATAATCTTGGATTGATGGATTTTGGTGATCTAATCAACGGTGCGATTAATTCTGCAGGTCAGTGTAATGTTGGACCAATATTCTGTGGTCCCCCTCAGATCACTTTTTGGGGTGCTGGTGGTAGCGGTGCCAGAGGAAATGTCATTACTAGTTCAATAGGTGATATTTTAGGTGTTGACATAAAAGCACAGGGTCTAGGATACAGAAAAGCACCTTTTGTAGATATTAGTGATTCTTGTGGTAAAGGATCGGGAGTAAGAGCGCATGCTGAAATAGAACCAGATGGAAATATTGATCCAGAAACTAATCAACCAACATATCAAGTAGTTAGAGTAGTTATTGATGATCCAGGTGCTGGATTCATCCCAAGACCAGATGGTGACATGGGTGGAGATGGTAGAGTATGGGCACCTAAAGATTGGACAGTAGTAAAAAGACCAGATGGAAGATGGGAGAAATTTCCTCCTGGAACATCTGAAGAAGATATTAATGTCCCAGTACCTGGAACAGAGGATCCAGATCAACCATCGACAATTGTAATTAGACCAGAAGATAAACCATATATTGGTGATTATATTAAACCAGATCCAGGTCCAGGTGGTCTTCCCACTCCTAGTGATCCAGATAAAAATGGGGATGGTACTGGTAGAGATATTTCTGATAAACTTCCAGAGACACCAGAGGATCGTAAAGGAAGAATTGATGGAATAACTAAGATTCCTGGGACAGGACCAAATGGAGAGACTGTATTTGATACATATCCAACTCTAGATATTGGTAGTTATCCTGTAATACTGTATCTTTGTGATATCAACATTGAGAGTGCTGGAATTAATTATTCTTACGAGGATAAAATTATTGTTGAACCCAATCAGGGTGCAGAGATTGTTCCTTTATGGGGTCCTTTTGGGGTACTGGATGGTATAAGAGTCGTAAAGAGTGGTAGAGGATTTGTTGAAAGACCTAAAGTTTACATTCAGTCTGATACGGGATATAATGCAGTATTGACACCAATATTCTGTGTTGACAGGATTGGTGATGATACTGAAGGCAATCCACTGGATTCTAGAGATCTCATTCAGAACGCAATTGATGTTGTTGATTGTGTCGGCAATGTTGATTCTAGACAATTTGTTGGATATATTAATGGAAAACCATATTATGGAGACTTCCATACTCATAGAGGTCGTAAGATGACTGGTAGGAGTCATAGAGAATATGAAGGTAGACCACATCCATTCATATACGAGACTGTTGCTGAAAGTATCCAAAATTATGATAATAGATTTACCTGGGATGGAAGTATTCTGAGAAGAACAACTTCTGGAGCACCAGATACGCGATCTGGTATTCAAGGTGGTCCTGCCTCTAGTGCTACTTCTGTAGATTATTCTAGTGGAATGGCAATTTCTGGAGGAAGTGAGGAAGATTCTGAGAATATGGGAGACACTATGGCGGTTCAACCATCTTCTCAATCAGCAGCACCTCCATCAGCAGCACCACCATCAGCAGCACCACCATCAGCAGCGCCGCCATCTGCACCACCATCTGCACCACCATCTGCACCACCAGCGGCACCACCGTCTGCTCCACCATCTTCACCTCCACCATCTCCACCGTCAGGTGGTGGCGGATACGGATATTAATCTAGTAACTCATGGCACGTCCAAGAATACATAACCCAATAGAACTTGGTAATGACTTTGGTCATATCAAGTTCGGTCATATTTTTCCTAATAACACTTACGCTGGTGTTATAGTTAGGAATGGTGCTGCTGGTCAAGCATCGGAACATTATATGACGTTCATGTCCTCTGGGAAAATGAAGGGAGGAACTATCAACAGATGTCCTGGTGTATATCAAATACATTGTGGTGAAACACCAGTAGAAGATACATCTTTTGTACTAAATGCTGCTCAGGGAGATATAATTCTCAGAGCTCCTAATGGTAGAATTAGGATGGATGCCAGAAATGTTGACATAAAGGCAACTGGGAACGATAATAAGAGTGGTATAATCAACATTGAATCTAACGAAAAAATTATTGTTCGTAGTAAGAATGTTGAGATTAATGGTGATGCTGTTGCCAAGTTCCTATCTTCAGGAACATGTGAGTTGGTTGGTAATAGCGCACTAAATTTTTATGGTGGGTTAATTGACTGCGCCGATTCTGCTACAACACTACTACCGTCTAAAGGAACATCTGCATTTGAAGATCAGCAAAGAGGAGGAGGATTTATCTAATGAAAGTACCTGATTTAGAGGTTAAAAAGACATTATATGTTGGAGAGGGTGATCCTAGTCTGCCTCTTGGTAAAGGACCACTTCAGATTAGAGGAGGTGCTTTTGTAGAATCTCCAGCAGTATTTGGTCAGATTCCACCATTTTTATATGGTAATGTAAATATCGGACCAGCGATCAATCCAGATATTACAGTGGATCCTTTTATTCCTGGTTCCATGTGTACTGGGATTAATAATCCATATTCACTCGCTGTGGTTGGACCATCCGCGTTCTTGGGGATGATCGATTGTAATGCCAACATTAACGCTGGAGCTAATATCACTGCTCAAGGGGAGGTTATGTCTCGCTGTGGAGTACATATTCTTTCAGCAAAGAAGAATTTTGACATTCCTCACCCAACGAAGGAAGGTTGGAGATTACGTCATACTTGTCCCGAAGGTCCAACAAATGATGTATACATAAGAGGTAAACTGAAGAATAATCACATCATTGAATTGCCTGATTATTGGAGAGAGTTTGTTGATCCAGAATCTATTACGGTATCAATAACTCCAGTAGGAAGTAACAATAGCATTATGATTCATGCTATTGAAGATAATAAGGTAATTCTTCACTCCACAAGACCAATCAACTGTCATTATTTGATTTTTGGCGAACGAACTGATGGAGAAAGACTTGTTCCAGAATATGAAGGTTCAACTCCTGCAGATTATCCTGGTAATAATGATGAGTATTCGGTATCTGGATATCATTATGATATGAAGAGGTAATTATGTCTGAAGAATTTGTAGTAGAACAGAATGGTAGTCCTGCTTGTGATGGTAAGTGGAGTGGTGCTCCCACTAGTGACTGGAGATTCCCCATCTATCCATGGACAGGAGATAATGACTATCCACCAGATGCATGTCCACTTAGGAGACATGACTTTGTGCAGTGTACAGATTTAAAATGGGCAGGTGGTATCTTATCCGTAAAAGCACCTATTTGGGATGCAAAGAAGTCTTTTGATATCTCTCACCCAACTAAAGAAGGTCATAGACTTAGATATATTTGTCTGGAAGGACCAGATGCAGAGGTATATTTTAGAGGTAAACTTGTAAACGAATCTTACATTCAACTTCCAGATTACTGGAAAGATCTTGTTGATATGGAGAGTTTAGGTATCACTTTAACTCCCAATGGTCATTGGCAAGAATTGTTTGTTGAAAAAATTGAATGGGGTTCTAGAGTTTTAATTAAAAATAACGCAGGTACAGCAATTAATTGTGACTTTATGGTCCATGGTGTTCGTAAGGATGTTACAAAAAATATTCCTGAATATCAGGGGTTGACACCAACAGACTATCCAGGCGATAATAGAGAATATAATATCAACGGCAAATGACCTACAAGGTACATGAAGCATTCCCTCTGATGGTTTATCAGGGGGAGGTGGAGT